>Ga0116227_10001838_pt1 | contig 48192 bp, 42 predicted proteins | sample S1TSphgellanicum_FD_89693 | JGI IMG/M metagenome (GOLD analysis project Ga0116227, IMG submission 89693) | Host-associated microbial communities from peat moss isolated from Minnesota, USA - S1T2_Fb - Sphagnum magellanicum MG | ecosystem: Host-associated > Plants > Peat moss > Unclassified... | reverse complement strand
GTTGTCGCCGCTACCCACATCACCTTTCCTCCTCCTCCCTTGCTCTCTCGCTCCTTCTCTGATCCCACGCCATCGCCAGCAAAACGCTGCAAAACGCTCGCTTTCTTTCACAGACGGACGGACGGACAGTTATTTAGGAACTGTCCGTCCGGCTGGATGGATGACGATTCCAGTTGGATGGATGACGGTTCGAGCGAAGGTTGGAACTTGGAATGGGGTAGCGTTCTGCAGCAGAACGTCACGTCACGGACGGACGGGAAGACATAGTGAATTTATATATAAGATTTTTATCATCTTGGGCTTACATTAATACATTAATGTATAAAAGAAGGGTCTATTAGTAGACCCTTCCGAATTTGAGATCCCTCAAGCCAGTAGGTTGAAAATTTTATTGATAGACCCATTTTCTATGTAAAGCATTGTTCCGACTGTGACATTGTAAAGGGACAGTGCTACAGTGGCAAATGAAAAATGGTAAGTTGATGGGTAACTTTCACCCGATGAAAAGTACTCTAAAGGCGACTTTAGACAAGGGTCCAAGGTCCAGGGACCAATGAATTCAGGCAATCTTATTGGTTGAAAGCTTTAAATCGGTCTCAAGGCCTTTAAATGAGGGTCCAAGACCAAAAAAGTGGCAAATTGAGGCTAAACTTGCATGGCACCTGTTTTGGAGGGAAAATCAATTGGTTCAGACCAAAAAACAGAGAGCTCCTGATTTGGAGAACTAAGAATCAAGTTAAGAAGAAAGGTAGAGGCCAACTCAAGGATTCAATTTGCTTCAAATCAGTCCAAATTGGTTCCTATCGGAAATTGGGACCTGGACCCTCATCTAAAGTGGGCCTAATAGGCTGAAGAATACATTCCGAATTGTGTAAGTCACCGCTCATGTGATGTCAGCAAACAAGATTTCTTCAGCCTAAGGAGAGCCCAAAATATACAAAAGAAAAAAATGCTGCAGTGGGGCAGAATTGAGGGGAACATAGTGAAAAAAATCGCCAAGAAGAGTACAATTCACATTACATCATAAGTTAACTTGTGTGAAAAGAACGGAACACAAGAACGCTCTCGATTTCTCCTTCCCTTTTTTCCCTCGTTCCCTTCCTACTTCCAGCTCTTTTTGCAGCTGCTGCTGGCTGCTTCGTGTGGGCGATGAACACCGGAGGAGCAGGCCAGGGACGTGACGGGAATGTGAAAGAAAGAGAGTGAGTCAGGACAGAAGGATCGGTTTTGGAAGAAAACAAAGGAACCAAAATAACACCGCCATGGTCGCATAGTTCTTCCTAAAGGAAGGCGCATAGTTGCGCATCCAATCTAATTACAACATCTTCTGTTCTGGTAAATGCTGCCCCTCCTGAAGCTTCCCTGTTTTTTTAATATTCTTTTGTGATTTTCTTTTGCTTCGGATTGCTGAGTAGCGCACCACCAATATAGATATATCTGATCGGAAAAAAAGGGTACACCTCCTCTCCGTCCGCTGACTTGATGACCTAATTCAAGAACATGCCTTGGGAGAGTGAGCGGATCTGTCTACTACCTATTGCTGCTGCTTGAAAATGAGAAGGCATTCTCGCTCTCTCTCTCTCTCTCTCTCTGTCTGTGCAGTAGATGGGTATGATTTTGTTTGCTACCGTGGTTTTCATCCGTGACCTAATTAGGGTTTCTGTCTCAAACTCTAGTTGGGTGGTTTGAATGGCATGGGGGTTTTGTGGTTTTTCTAGGGTTTGAGGAGGGGCGGAATGATGGGCTCAGAAGAAGATGATGGGCGTTTGTACACGTCCACAGACATGATGGAGAGCTTGACTCTCGATTCAGAGCCACATCCTTTCCTATCCAACAACAGTGACTACCGAAATGCAATGTCAGGAGGAGGAAGCTTTTTCTCATCATCACTGCAAGATTCGCATCCACTTGCAGCTAAACTGGTGGACACACATCGATTAGGGTTTCAGGATTCTGTGAGGAGCAGTGGTAGCTTGCGAGAGGATTTGGTGGAGCCACCATCATATGCTGATGCCATTTTTGCTCGAGATTTGAGCCATACTACAACATCGGTTTTCTCACAGACAGATTCATTCTCAGATGTGCTCACAATCACAGTGACCAACCCACAGAAGATTCCAGAGTCAGGTGCATCACTGGCTGCCGGGGTTAGCTCCTCATATGTGACCTACTTGATCAACACACACACAAATATTCCATCTTATCAGGGGACAGATTTCAGTGTCCGGCGACGCTTCCGGGATGTGGTGACACTTGCAGATAGGCTTGCAGAAAGCTTTAGAGGTTTTTTCATTCCGCCTCGGCCAGATAAGAATGTTGTGGAGAGCCAGGTCATGCACAAGCATGAGTTTGTTGAAAACCGGCGTGCAGCATTGGAGAAATACTTGGGCAGATTGGCTGCACACCCTGTGCTTCGCCGAAGTGATGAACTCCGTTTGTTCCTGAAAGCTGAGGTGAATTATTCTTTGAATCTTGCACAATTGTTCTTCTCAGGGAATGTTGACTTGTTTGGCCCATACACTGCATGAGAACTGCAAAATGATATGTCATGAATATTCATGTGCGAACTTGGCTCCTTATTGGGATCAAGAGTCCTTCATTCTGTGGCATGTTCATGAGCATCATCAGGTCATGCCATTGGAATTTAGACTCGACAGCTTGTAAATAAACAAAACCTTTGTGGACTTTCTGTTTTATGCAACAAAAAGACTTTCTTTTTTTTCAGGGTAAATTGCCTCTTTTGCCAACAACAGATATGGCATCACGCATGCTAGATGGAGCAGTGAATCTTCCTCGACAGCTTTTTGGGGAAGGCAGTGTGATCCTCGCACCCCAAGAGGCCGTGCAGCCTGCAAAAGGTGGCCGAGATTTGGTACGATTATTCAAGGAGTTGAAGCAGTCAGTTACAAATGACTGGGGTGGCACCAGGCCTGCTATCATTGAAGAAGACAAAGAGTTTCTTGAGAAAAAGGAGAAATTGCAAGACCTTGAACATCACCTTAGTGATGCCTCCCAACAGGTAGGTTGGAATCCTCTACAACACCTTGAATTCAAAGGGGGGTTTAGCAGGAATTGACAGGGCCATAACCCAAACTGTAATCTTAAAAGGTACAAGCAGTGCAGAAGTTGAGTGTTGATTTATGGTCTGAGTGAGGGGTGCAGGCAGAGGCTTTGGTGAAGGCACAGCAAGAGGTGGGAGAAGTGATGGGTGAGCTTGGGCTGGCCTTCATCAAGCTTGCCAAATATGAGACAGAAGCAGGGTACACACCTGTACATGCTGCTGAAGCAAAATGTGTTGCCACCGCAGCTGTTAAGGCTAGTCGCTTCTACCGGGAATGCAATGCCCAATCTGTACGGCACTTGGTGAGGCCTCAGTCTTCCCAATTTGCTTTCCTCTTCCTGTATTTGTTTGTTGCAACGCTTCCAAGCAGTGTGTCTACTTCTTATTTGTGAACTCTGAGCTACCCCATCACCTCCAGAAGAAGTAACATCTACAAATACATGTATCAAATTTGTGGCATTATCAATTGGGCCTGCTAGGGCAATGAATCAGTGTTTTTCTTTTCTCATAGGATACTCTCATGCTGTCAAATTAATGCCTGAACTTTGTATATTTTCAGGATGAGCTGCACGAGTATTTAGGGCTTATGCAGGCTTTGCACACAGCATTCACAGACCGCTCCAATGCCCTTCTGACAGTGCAGACATTTCTGTCTGATGTGGCTGCAAACAACATGCGGATTGAAAAACTGGAGGCAGCGTCCAACAAAGTCTTTGGTGGAAGCAAGACTCAGAACCGGAAGATCAGTGAGCTCAAGGAGGCAGTCAAGGTCACTGAAGAAGCACGTGACCTTGCCCAGAAAGAGTATGACTGCATCAAGGTATTTTTTTGCAGTCTGGCGCTAGAAGTCCAAAGGCTTGAAAGTTATTTCTGATGCTCTTGAATTCCTGTTCATGGCCCAAGGGTCCCATGAGTATTGTTAAGATAAGCTCCCAAGGTCCACAGTTATGGGTACATAGTATGTCTTAAACTGGCTGAACCAGCACTTTACTGTGGCATGTGTAGGAGCATAACCGGGCAGAGCTGGAAAGGTTTGATGAGGAGAGGCGACGAGATTTTACCAACATGCTTCGGGGGTTTGCCCATACACAGGTACCTTATATGCCCTTTTGCAATGGACTAGGTTTCATAGTTATCTGATGTTTGTCATGTTTCAAATATGAGACTTTGCAGTACAGACATAACATTTTGAGCCCAACACTTTTGTGCAGGTGGGATACGCAGAAAAGATTTCTAATGTTTGGGCTAAAGTAGCTGAAGATGCAAGGGGCTATGCAGGCAGATCTACAGATGCAAGTCCCTCAGGTCTTTCATCAATGCCAACTTAGGGTTTAGGTTTCTCAACTAGGGCTCTAGGCTGCCACTGTCAAAAAACACTGTAGTTGAATAAACTGTGGATTGATCACCTTTGCTGCATTCTCTTAGGACACAAGTTTTTACACAATGGCTGTGTGAGTTTTTTACTTTTAAATAAGCTACAGCAGGATATAGATTGGTGTAGTTGCTTCAAGCAAGGAGATTGAAGAGACCATTGTCTCTCTTACTCTCACTAGAGCTTGGATTTCTGTAACTGTGGCATGTGTAATTGCAGAAACGAAATTGCTCAACCAAGAACTGATAGTGGGTTGGATTGTTGTTTGTATTGGCATGAAATGAAATCGGAGTCAGTGCTAGAAATGACATGAAATCCTCACATGCATATGATTTTGAAGGCATGCATATGAATGTGTTGCCAAAATTCCATGAACACACATAGTTTGAAACAAGCTTTTGGTATTGATAGAAACACCTTTTGACAGAGTTGGAAAAACTTTAAAAGTCTCTTGGGATTCTCTTGGAGCTCTTAGAATTATATGATGTCAAACTCTCTCAAGAGCAACAAAAGGTCTCTCACAAGCTTTCTTCACATGAGCTTTGAAAGATGTGTTTCTTCACACTTCCTTCCTTTCTCTGCCATTCATTGTTCTCACCGAGATGCCTGTTGCCAGCAGCAGCATAGATGTTTGATAGCAGCATATAACAAGCAGCATTTTCAGGCTTCAATTTGAGAATTTGTTTAGCAATGTGTTCTGCCATCTCCACCTTACTATGAATTATGCAAGCACTTGTGAAAAGCTGTCCATGCAGCCTCATTGGGTTTACAGGGCATTTCCTTGATCATTTTCTCTTCCTCCTGTGGATTTCCAGCTTGGCTGAGAAGCTCAACCATGCAGGTGTAATGTTCCAAATGTTTGCAGAAATTGTATAGACTGTGTGACCATCAAAGCATAACAGTGCATGATGCCTTCATGCAATTCATGTACCACACCTGCATGGCTACAAGCTGACCAAAGACAAAAAAACTTGGCAATTGATCTCATTACTCCTCACAATCCTTTACACAAGAAGAACATTGGAAGTAGATCTAAATGAAAATCCCTCTTGAAAGATCTTTGCAATTGGTTACTTTGCTTCTCACAATCAAGTGCACAAAAGATCATCAGAAGTCGACACAAATGCATATCCCTCTCCAGAATCTGAAATCGATCCAAATCTGATCCCCCTATCAAGCATCCAAAAACCACCCAAATCAACTCTTCTCTCTCCCATCACCACCATCTTGCTGTGAATTTCTCAGCCTGGCAACTCCACACTGAACATTCTCCTGCGAAGGATTCATCTGTTGCAATTGCCCTAAAACCCTCAAAAAATCTTTAAACCCTAAAACCCTCCAGAAACCCTAAACCCTAAAATCTTGAAAGCTGAAGAAGTAATATTAGAGTTATCTGGATAGGTATAGAGTTATCCATAAAGTCACCCTATCTTTGGGCCTTAGTTTGACCCTCTAAACCCTCTTTATCCCCAATTTGAGTGTATCCAAATTGGGTACTGCTTCATGAAACTGGGTATCAGTTCAGAAGATTTGCAGGATCTTATTCTGATAAGGCTTGATTTGACAAGGAGTATGAGAAGCAGTCAAGGCGCAGGTAAAGCAAATCCCAAACTGGGGACCAATTTAAATGAAAAAACTAGTTGACATTTCATGCAACTGGAAATTGAAATTTAATTGATTCAAGTTGAATTGAATTGAATTCAACTTTAATTATGTTAAAATTCAATTGAATTGAAATTCTTAAATTTAATTCAAATATATTGAATGGAATTCAGATTGTGCATTAACATAATTCATTGTGAGAAACTACAACTAGACATCTTTGAGATCTTTGAAGACATTTTTGACAAATTTCAAAAATTTTGGAATTCTTTTTTGGATGATTCCAAATTGGAATAGTTTTGTGACAGATTCTAGTTTATAACTGTCTAAAAGACGACTAATCAAACCTAAAACTATTCTACCCAAACCAACTTTGATGAATCATTGGCATTGGAATAACACTTTGCTTTCACTCTATTACACAAGACAAACACCTTATCCACCACTGACAATTGGCAATTTTTTTGGAAATATTTAATATTTCCAAGAAATGGGTTTGGCAATCTCATTTTTAATATTCTAAAAATTTGACATTTAAGAACGATTACACAAGGAACACTTTTATTTTGTAGAAGGTAGGTGGTAATTAGTGACTAAAATAGTCATTCTTTTGGAGGTGTTTGAGAGTTCAATTCTATCATTCATTTTGGCTAGTCTATTTCTAAATTTTCTTTTTTTTCATCTTTCCCTTTTGGGAATCATATAACTTCGAACCACAGTGGCAAGTACCATATGTATCAAGATATGCTAACAATGCTTAATTATAGTTCCATATATGACTTTGTATAATCATGTACACACACTATGGATTGTAACTTCATTTAGTTTAGATGTTGCTACATGATATTATTGTGTTACAATATAGCACAACAATATGAGGTTCATGGGCTTTAAGTTCATGGATATGGTTCCATTCAAAGCATCATTCAACAACTCATGATCCTTGTACTAGTTTTAAATGCAAGGAGTGATAATACGAGACAAAATGTTTACTATAATCTATGATATATGCCATGTGAGTGGAGGGCCACATGGTTAGTGACCTTAGAATTAATCTACTTGCTATAACAAAGGGCAATGGTTTTTCAACAACAACACAATGAGCATTTTCTATTAGCAACAACATGACAAACTTTAACAATAAACAATGAACACTTTTCAAAACATGATGAACATGAACAATGTACCTCATTTGTTTTAAAACGAACAAGATGAGTAGAAATCACAACGCAATGAACACCAACAATCGGCAACACAAAGAGCACCAACAACTAACAACAACACAATGGACATTTGCAACCGGCATAGCATGATGAACTTCAACAACAACATGGTGACCATTAACAATCAACAACAACATGATGAACATTTGCAACTAATAACAATATGATGAACATTTGCAACCAATAACAACAATATGATGAACTTCGACAATAACACAATTAGCGCCTTCAAAAACATGATAAACATTAAAAACAACATATTTGGATTATAATATCACTTCCCATGTGGTAAAAGGGGTGCCTCTAGTCTGCACCTTACACCTAAACACAACCTACACCCTAAACCTAAACCATGCCTCTATCATTAACCCTAACTCTTATTTAAGCCTAGACACCCTACTCTTAGATCCCTATCAGACATGAGGGTTATTTATATAACATACCTAAATACCAAAATTAAAAGACTTGATTATTTGTGAACTTCGTATCTCAAGTTACATACCTTAAAATTTGGGTGTCATCATAATCGACCAAACAATATTCCATAAGAGTGACCTTTTTGATTCTTTGATTTGAGAGACGTTAGTCCCTCTTCTTGGTATCTATGTAGGGGACTCAATAACATTTTTTCACAATTATTAACCATATTTAAAGCCTTTTATTCCTTCCCTCATCTACACCACCTTGATGAAACTAGGGTTTGGGGTTTGGGGTTTAAGAATGTGGAGTGTTTTTTTATCTAGGCCAAAAGAATGTGAAAGTAAACTTTAATAGCTTTGTTGGGTGACAATATTGTTATCACTGAGTGTAGTTGCCTCAACATAGAATTCCACACATTTTTTTAACGCATTCAAACTTGCATTAACATGAACTACAATACAAGCTCGTTGAACATCTTCTTTCGCTCTCTTCACACCCTTTAGAAACTCCTATTATTCTCATCATCACCTTTTGCCCTTGTTATTATTGTTGTTGTTGAGTTGCTTCCAATTGCATTTTGTGAATTGTCATAATATTCATAAGCTTGGTCTTCCAAAGCAAAATCTTTCATAAAAAACTGGTCCATTTGAACTTGGCCAAGATAACAAATTGATACCCAAACACTGAATTATAAATAAAAATGACCCAATAAAAAAAACCTAATCAAAATCACCTAATCAAAATGGTTTTGAAATTGATTTGTCCAAGATAATTAATTGGTCAAATTTAACATGATCAAAATTTGGTTACCTAGTAAAAAAACTATTGATTTTTGTAATGATGAATTAGGGATAAATATATCAAAAATGAAAAATGTTTTTAAACAAATTGTCAACTATGAAAAATTAGGGATACATGCACCATCTAAAAGGGATTATTTTAGTCATGCCCTTTATAATGCTCGCCAATATACCACTTTTGATGAAAAGGTCAATTCTAAACTACAACCAATGAGCATCAAAGTTGCACAATTTTCAATGAATAATCTTGAATAACATGGCCAAAAAAAGCTAGCAAAGGAAAGGTAAAATGGACAAAGTTTGTTTGGATGCAAATTTGTAACCACAAAAGTTGAACAAACTAATGAAAACTAGTGTTGGTCCAAAACCAGACCAAATTTTAATTAGTTCTTAGGCAATGAATTGGTTAAATAGCATCTAGGGTATTATTTGGGTTGATACCCTAATTTATGAATATCAAATTTAAGGTACCCTATGGCAAATATTAACTTTAATTTTATGCAAACAACTTCAAAACAAGTATTAGAATAAAGGTTTTAAATATTGGTTTTCAGATCTACTAAAACTCCATTATTAGTAGTTTTAACATGTCCTCTACTTGCAAGTATTAACCATATTTTATTATGCAAATCCTTGGTTCTTATTAGTTTTCTCCACATACCTCAACCTTTTTTGCCACAAAAGTAACATTCTTAAAAAAAAACCAATGTGCAAAAAAAAAATGATACATAACAAAAACAAGTCAGAGAGGAAATGCTACCCTATTTCCTTCCAAAACCCTATTTGAAAATAAAACAACTAGAATTCAAAAAAATCTACCTCATGTTCAAATTTGAACTAGTTGTCAAATTATTTACATGTGTAGTCTTATTACCTATTTGTCCAATCTTACTTTGCCTACCTATCCCTAACACCTAATTCATTAAGAACCAATTTTTTTAAAAACAATTTAAATGTTGATACCCAAATAGGGTATATGAATAACCCTTGAGTTTGATCCTTAATTAACCCTAAACTCCTTACTCCTAACCTTAGCTAACCTTAAACTTTTTACTCCTAGACCTTAAGGTGGATGTGGGGTTTAGGTTTAAAGTTCATTAAAAGAAATTTGGAAATAAACGACTACAATTTTAATTTTGTAAAAAAATTTAAGTCATAACAAACACATGTAATTGTAAACCCTACACTCAATTTGGACAAATGGCAAAATCAACCAATCGCAAAAAAATTCCACGTGGCATGTATAGTCACAATGGTAATTGTATATTATTTGCAATTGTAGGGATTTTTCATCCATTAACTAGTTGTAGAATTGCACAACTACATGTATGACTACATAAAATATTAGGCAACATTTAAAAGTCAATTAAATTTAAATAAGTTAATGTAGTATTTTAAAATCAAATATGTTAAATAATTTTTTTATATTTATAAAATAATGCAATATAATAATTAATATTATTAATAATAATTCCATAATTTTTCATCTCATGAACTGTTGACACATGTCACTAGCTAATTAAGGTAGGTTAGTAAACCATTTAGTCTAGGTACCTAGGTACTTGTAAGTAGCACCTAAGTTAAATAACCTAGTTATATAAAATATATAGAGTCAACATACCATTGTTGACCACAACTATGTTACTTGTGAAGTTTGATCCTTAGACCCCAAGGATGGTATCAATTCCTTTGCCATCAAGTCATCCTACTTGATTTAAAAACATAGTAGGATACATTTTATTTAACCCATACTTGATTTTAAACATTGCAAAAACATCAAGTTTGATATTTCATATTTTATTGATATTTGTTCAAATGGAGAAATTAAAATTTTATTCTATTGTACTTTCAATAATGTACACAATTAAATTTTTTTTCAAAAATGTACATTAATTTATATATTAATTTTTTTGTTAAATTAAAATACATTTCAATGATGATTCATTGAAAAAAAAATTTCAAAACACATGATTTATAAATGGAAAACATTTTATGGCTAATTTTTATAATAAATAAATAAATAATCTCCCATATTTTAATCATTCATTTCATTAAAAAAATAATACAATGCAATAATAATATATCATAATTTTAATTAATTCACATATAAATTTTATAAATGGATAACATATTAATCACATTTCACAAAAATAAAAAAACATTAACCTAAAACTCTAAGAACCTTAAACCTTAAATTCAAGAACATAAACTATTTTTTGGTATTCCAAAGACACACCCCACCTTCTTTCTCACATAGAAAGGGAAGATGGGTGAGAATCTGATCATTAATCTTAAAGATTAATCCTTAACCCAAAAACCCTAAATCTAAATTTAAATTCTAAACCCAAAAATCATTAACCTAAGAAAAACCCAACGATTCTAACTCTAAACCATTAACCTTAAACTGAACTAACAATAACCTTTTCTCAATATTTTTTTTAAAAACAAAAAAGCCCCAATATCCCTTTCCAATGGAGAAGGAGGATGGGTAGAACTTAAACATTAGTCTTCTTTGGGATGTACACATTGTTATCCCAAACTTTTGAAGAAAAAAAAACATTGTACTCCACCATTGAAACTGACCTAGAATATGATTTAACTAAAAATATTTCAAACCTACCAAGAACATCTACAAATGTGAAAATAAGAGCTTCAACTCCTTGAGTTTCACAACATCTATGATTCTTTACCTCTCTTACGCAAAGGATTAAAAAAAAAGATTCAGGAATATAAAAAGATGAAAAAAAGTAACAAAATTGAAAACTTAATAAATGTTGCTTCTTTTCCTTCCATTTCATTTTCATCATCATCTTCTTTTTTTTCCCTTTTAATTCTTCTTTTCATTCTTGTTTTCACACCCAAAAAATGACAATAAAATAAAATAATTTTTCATAAGTTCCTTTTTTTGGTGTTTGTTTCACAAACCTCAAATAGATAAATAAATAAATAAATTTCTTCTATAACATCATCAACATCTTCTTCTGCTCTTGTTTCACAAAACAAAAAATAAATAAAAAAAAGGAAAGTGACATTGACATACTTGACATGGTGTGTGGGTGGGCTGGTTGCAAGTGGGTGATGGCGAGTAGGCAGGGCAGGGTGTGGGTGAGAGACAAAGTGGGGGCAGGCATTGATAGTCATTGAAACAACATGCATCGACAATGAGGGCGTGAGAGCAATAGCAACAAAAACAAAGATGGACAAGAAAGAGGGGCAATGGAAGCAATAGCAAAGAAAAAGGAGGAGGTGGTAACGAAAAACAATTTATATTTATAAATATATACATATTTTTAAAATATTTTTAAAAAGAAAAAAAAGGGAAAATGAGGTAGGTTGGAGGGGTTTAGGTTTGGTGAGGTGGGAAAAAATCTATTGAAAAGGTCAAAAAAATTCCCCACCAAGTTTAGTTTCATCCACAAACGAAACCTAAAACAATCCAAATGGGATTGGTGCATTTTTCCCATGATATATGGAACTCACCAGGTATCACAGGAAAACAAAGGGGGGAGGGGGGCCAGATCTTTTGGGAAAGTGGGCATTAGAGTTATCCATAAAGTAACCCTGTCTTCGCCCCTCATGTTACCCCCTATCCCCTCTTTTAGTGGTATCCGCAAAGTAAAGACAATTGATTAAATCTCAATATAATATGAAATGCTGCAACTCAGTCTGCTGCAACGCAAAGTTCGAGACTAATTATAGTAGTTGTACAATTAGGAGCAGCGAAAATATATGTAGCAGCAGTGGAGGCGCCGCTCATGAAACACGGAAGACAGGATGAAACTCAGTTTACCACCAAAATTGATGGTTTTTTGAGTTTCATCCCCCCTTGAATGCTAATGCACTTTTTTGCAGGTTTTTTTTGAATCTCACCCTGTGTATGACCAAACTCAGGGTTCTGGTGCTGTGTTTTTCTTCTTTCACACGGATAACTCTTGGGTCGCGCACATGATTATGAAAACCTTAACTTCTGCCTGGCTGCTCCTTGAATTTAGCTGGCAGAAAAGGAGGCAGGCAGACAAAATGCGCACATTAGGAGCATCATGTTCTTCAGTATCCTCCAAGTTGACAGGCTCCTGCGCAGATCCACCCACCGAATCAATTGGAACACACCATTGTCCATGCCTCCAGCAGTGCCACAAGCCTTGGCAGTCTTGCCCCAAATCATTACACATCGCTCAAACCATGGCCATTTGCATTGACTTGCACTGGATTCTCCATGCTCCTGTTTCGATTGATTAAATTTCATCCTCATTTTATGTACTTTGGACTAAACTTGAGCCCAAGTGCACAGAGGGGTCAATGGAAATGCCTCCTCAAGCCTCAATAAAATTTCTTGCCACTGCTGCTATGTCAAGCTGTTCATGCTATTGGCAAGAAACTTCTCCTCAAACAAATCCATCAACAATGTTGTAGAATCATCTTTCCAATCTCTCTTGGATTTGGGTGGAGCCGGAGGTGTTGTGTGAGGCACAATAGACAAGGGAAGTGAAGAGCTTGAACCCATCATCATCTGGGTTAGGAAACTTGGCTTTTGATAAAGTTCCATGGTGAAAAAGACAGACAAAAAAATGTGAATGAAAGAAAAAAAATTGAGAAACATAGTGCATGTATTGTGTGCAGTGAGAAAGACAAAAGAAAATGTGATTCAAAGGAAAAAATTGTGAAGCACAATGCTTGTATTGTGTGTAGTGAGAAAATGGCCATGGAATGTAGGCAGGTGAGCACGTTGGAGCATGAAAGTGAATAGTGAACTTGTATTGTGTGCAATGAAAAAATGTTTATGGAATGCAAGTAGGTGAGCACGCTGGAGCATGAAGGTGAACGGTGAAACTGTGTATTGTGTGTAGTGAAAAAATGGCTATGGAATGCATGCAAGTGAGCAAGCTAGAGTGACCCAACCCCCATGACTGCACCAGTTCCGTTTGGGATGAACTCAAGTTCATCCCAATTATTGGATGTACTACAAGCATTGAGGTTGGGTCATTTTTTTTTCCCTCACTTACTTCAAGGCTACCCATAAAAAAAATCTATTCCATTGCCCAAGCATTTCAAACCCCAACTACCTACTTTCGCCCCACCAAAAACCCTAAACCTTGTCGCCACTCAAGAGCAGAAGCAATGTTGTAGAAGACGGCACTACAGAAGCAATGTTGAAGTGCTAATGCAGAAGACAATGTTACAAAGGCAGTGTTGAAACGATGCTGCAGAAGCGATGTTGAAGCGGTGTTGTAGAAGACGTTGCTGAATTGGTGTTGCAAAAAACGTTCCTCCAAAAGATAACTAATGCATCTGTGGCAAGTAAGTGTACATAAACCTTTTTTTTTTTTTGCTTCTTTTTCACTCTTGTTCCTTTGCAAAGAAGATGATTACAAGTGTTACATTCGTTTTATCTTATGTTGTCCTTACAAGATTACGGCAAAAAATGATGACGAATGCAATGTTCATTGTCGTCTTTTGCTTTTCATATGAAACCAAGGTAGAAGACAACAACAAACGCACCTCGTCCTTGTCTTCTTTCTTTTTTTCTTACATTGTAGAAGACAATGGCAAGCCTCCCCACTTGTTGTCATCTTCTGCAATTCAAGAAAAAAAACATAGAAACCCATAAGAGGACAATGAGCCTTTCGGCTCGTTGTCGTCTTCTACAACCTACGGAAAAAAAACTTGATGTTGGTTTTTCTTGGGTTGCAGGAGATGACAATGAGCCTCTCGGCTCGTTTTCGTCTCTCAAACATATTTTGTGCACACAAAGTGAGTAGTTGAAAAATGCACAAAGAGAACAAGTTTCTTGGTTTTTTCCTCAAGTGTAGAAGATGATGACGAGCCTCCTGGCTCATCGTCATTTTATTTTTTTTCTCAGGTGTAGAAGATGACGATGAGCAAAGAGGCTCTTCTTCATTTGTTTGTTTTTTTTTTCTCAGATATAACAAACTTCTCGGGTTCATCATCATCTCTTTGTCTTTTTTCCTCAAATGTAGAAGATGACGATGAGCTAGGAGGCTTGTCGTCATTTGTTTTTTTTTTCTCATGTGTAACAGATGACGACGAACCTCCTTGGTTCGTCATCATTTCTTTGTTTTTTTTCTTAGGTGTAACAGATGACGACAAACCTCCTTAGCTCGTGATCATCTCTTTGTTTTTTTTCTTCAAGTGTAAAAGATGACAACGAGCTAGGAGGCTCATCATCATCTTTTTTCTTTTTCTCAAGTGTAGCAGATGACAACAAGCCTCCCTAGCTCATCATCATCTCTTTGTTTTTTTTCCTCGAATGTAGAAGATGACAACGAGCCAAGAGGCTCGTTGTCATTTTATTTTTTTCTCAGGTGTAGCAAATGACGACGAGCCTCCTTGGCTTGTCATCATTTCTTTGTTTTTTTTCTTAGGTGTAATACATGATGGTGAACCTCCCTAGCTCATTGTCATTTTAATTTTTTTTCAGGTGTAGTAGATGACGGTGAGTCAGGAAGCTCATTGTCATTTCTTGGTTTTTTTCTTAGGTGTAGAAGATGACAACGAGCCTCCTAGCTCGTCGTCGTCTCTTGGTTTTTTTCCTCAAATGCAAAAGATGACAACAAGCTAGGAGGTTCTTGGCTCATTGTCATCTCTTGGGTTTTTTCTCAAATGTGAGCTCACTAGCTGCATCACCACCTGATGCATCATTATTGTACCTTCCTGTACGTGGGGATGTCATCACCCCCTTCCTATCACACCACACCCCCACAACTGTATCCAAAATTGTTGCACAAAACCCACATCTCTCTTAAAGTTGGGCTACAAGCACTATTGTGCTTTGGATTGATTATTGTTTAAAGATTTGAGTGCCATAAAAACATAACAGTGTTTGATGTCTTTATCAAGCATTGTTATGCCTTTAATCTTTGGATTGATTATTGTTTAAGGATTTGAGTGCTTTTGTTGTAGGATGGCATGTCCCTGGAAGAAATTTAAACACCAAGGAAAGGTGATTGTTGATAATCAACAAGTGAATGTTGTAGCAAATGAGGAGGAAATTGAAGTGGAACAAAAAATTATCATTCATATTCCTACTTTTGAAGGTAAACCTTAATCCCACTCCTATTCTTGAAAGTAAATTTGTTGTGATGGATGATACGTTTCACATGATAGGGTTTTGAAAGTGTAATGCAACACATTACAAATAAAAAATCCCAATCCAAATCCTAAACCCCATCTTCATTCTCTATTTGAAAATGGGGATGGGTATTTTTTTGCCCAATTTTTCCAAGCAATATCTTCATTGTTTGAAAGTTTTAATTACCAGCCTATTTGCAATGCCCTCTTTGTATTTAGTGTTTATTTGCTAGTTTGTAATACCTTCATATTTTAAAAGTTCTCTTGTTATTTTATTGCAATACCTCCATGTTGTGTAGGGTTTTCTTGTTGGTCTATTTGCAAATATGGTCGTCCTTCTACTCGTGTTGGGGGACCAAGGCAACAAAATCACCATGCTATGAACGTTCGAATTTTGAGCAACCCACATGCAAAGAAAAGCGGAATGAAAAGAAGGCTCTCGATAGAATGAAAAATAAAGCAGAATTAGAATGGGATGAATTCCAAGCCCAAACGCAACAAATGGAACAAGTTAAACAACCTTTGTTGGTACGTTTAGCCTTCGAGATCTTGTTGAGCATCATTATTAGGATTCTAGCATGGGGGGGTGAGGTTCATCCCACAAAGTGCATGGGCACACCTTGAAAAGGACGAGAACCTTGTTGAGACAATTCAGGCAAGCAAAGTTGCTTATATGCAAAGCCTTTGAAAGTTACATGGGGCACTCAGAATTGGACATTGAAGTCCAATAAACACAACCGAATCAAAAAAATGGATGTAATATCCAAGTATCACAATTCCGAAATCATTCATGGGTGGTATATTTCCATACTTATATATATTTTAAAACATTATTTAAATTTTAACATTGGAATGTAATTATTTTTTTGTTTTCTTGTGTTAAGTTTCGAGGCACAACAAAGGAGGCTTTTGTTGCAAATGTAATTCGACTCGTGCTTGAGCATTGTCAACTATTTACTTATCACCATGCAACAAAAGCTATAGAAGTTGTAGCAAAGTATCACACCAGTATGGGCATTCTTTCTAGTTCATCCTCCTTGGAGGACTAATTATAGATATAGCTTTAGTGCATGTACGCACCATTTTGTATCGAGCCATTATAAATTAACTTAACATGATATATCTTTGTCATCATCTTTTTTGTAATATGGTTATTTGAACATTTTTATATCAATCCATTTGTTTTAATTTTGACTTTTAATTTTGGGATTTGTAGATTTTGGGTTAATCTTATGCCATGTTGCACACAATACCCCCATCCATTATGAATGGATTACATTTACTATAAACCAAATGAGTAATACCTTCATCTAATAGGGTTAGCACATTTTTTGGCCATGTTAGAGCATTTAAACAATACCTTCATTATCCTTATCATGAAATACTCGCACAATAACCTTAACAAAAAATGTAATTTAATTTTTTTATATAATTACATTGCCCATTTTCATGAAAGGACCCCTTGGCGCATAAATTGGTTTGTCTATGCAAGTATTGTAAACTTTTGATCTTCTCTTGTGGTTAGGTTCTCCATAGAGCGTTTCAAATTGCAATACCCACATATCAACCAACTCATGTTCATATTACCCTAATTTAAACTTTTGCCTAATATATGTTTCAAATAAATAGGGGGGGGCATTGGGTTTAGGAAAATTAAGCCCAACTTTTTGTCATTAATTGTTTTAAAATAACCTTTTTCCTAACATTTATATTATTTTCATGGAAATTTTTTAAGTGAATTTATGTATTCACATACACACATATATCTAACGAGGTTCCTATTTTTCTTTTCTTTTTCATTGAAGGAGAGGAGAATGAAGGTAATTTTGTGACAAATGTATGAATGATAAAAAAACCTTCCCACTAGTTGGTGTCCCCCCCCACCAAATTAGGTCTAAAATATAAGTTGATAGTCTGTACACAATTTAGGGTTATGCAAAATAATTCCAAAATTATGTTTAACACTTAATTCTAAAAAAAATGTTAAATTCCACCATTAAAGTTATACAACCAATTCTTTTTGTGTTTATTTAATTTATGGTCAATGTAAGGATTTTTTGTTACATACAAAGGTTTTAACTCAACATTTTAAGGTTCATTATATAGGTTTGTTTAATTTTTCAAATTCAAATCTATGCATACATTAGGTTGTAATGTCTATATGCTGAGGGTTAAAGTTTTCAATCTATAATACCCTACCCTATCACCCTATGTTAAATCCCAAATTGCAATACCTAGTGTATAAAAAAATAGGACATATCCAAAAGATACCTATTAAAAAAAAAAACCAATTATCAATACCTTCATCTTTAGGTGTAAGCATTGACTATGGGCATGTCCTAATTTTTCCAAACTTTAATTTGCAATACTTACATCATTTTTAGTGAATGTTAAGGTGATCATTAAGGTAAATTTGCCTTTATTACTATAATGTAATATTACCAATTTACCATAGTAAGCTTATCATTATACCTACATAAATTTATATTGTGTACCCTCACCAAAAGCCCCCTTTTGGATAATAAAAATTTATTATGCAAGTATTGCAAAAACTTAGTCCCTCATCATCTAGGTTTACTTAGGGGGATCTTGTTCACCAAATGCAATACTTACATTTAATGGACCAAATGCAATAAGAAATATCCAAATGATATTTATAACTAAAGCAAATCATCATTTTAATGAAAAAGGTAAGACAATACCCGCATTAAGTGGTCAAATCCCCCTCTGGAAGGAGTAGGGAATTTGCAATACCTTCATTTAACATAATTAATACCCACAAAAGATATGAAATTATATGCAATATTTGTGTTAATGTTCGTTAACCTTTAACTATGATATACCTTAAACCTTGCAATACATGCATGTAATACCAATTAAATGCCAGAAGAAATAAGATGGGTAAGCATTACTCGCATATTGACCTAGTGATTATTATGCAATTGACTTGCAATACCCACCTTTATATAATGTTTGAGTGAAATATTCTTGTTTGGGAATTTTAGAAGATATGTGTTATATAGTCTTAATAATGTAACTTTAACTTTCAAACCCTATATGTTCACTAATACAAAAATCAACGCATTAACACATAAATAATCTATTTTTTGACACAATTGTAATATGATGCATATTTTAATAATGGAAAATTAAAATGGGGGATAGGTACAAAAAATTTGTGTTTTTTACTCATGAGCCTTCTTATTATGGATATTTCCATGTTTTAACATCATTTCATGCCAATCTTTCATCTAGTGCATTGAATTACCAAGTTCATCATTGACGCTGAAATACCATGTCATGATGCATGACTTCATTCACTTTGGAAAGGTGAATACCTTGTACATCTATTGCAATAACACGCAACAATGATGTGGTGTGGTCTATGAGTTGAACCCCACCTTCTTGAACTTCATTGATGATTTCTTACATTATGTCACCCATTTCAGCAAGTGTTTTTTTCCATGGAGGTGGATGAACTTGAAGGTTGGTTGTGATCTTTCTCTTTTTTTACATTGGGGGAAGTATCATCCATGCTCATAAGTTCACACATATCAACAACCCATGGTTTTTCAAAGTGATTTTCATCGGCCTCTTCATCATTAGATTCATTGTGATAAATGTGTAAATAGGTAAGGTTCATAAACATGGCAACAAAACCTCCATAATCATATCCATACCATGTCCCACAATATTGAATGATATTTTCTTTAGTGAGATCGGTACATGTAAGTAAAATGGTATCTTGATGTTTACACAAGTTTCCATGAAACGCCCATTCACATGTGCAACAAACATACTTGGTGAAAGGAAGTGGGACCTTATATGTCATATTCAGATGTTGTTGGTTTCGTACCATTCATGCATGTCCAATTTCATTCGAATCTTTTATCCCATGGGTGACATTGGTGTGAGGGATCAATGTGGCCTTTTCAATGCTCGTTTTCACAATGCATTCCATAACCTTATTTTTTATGAACCCGTATTTCTTCATTTCAGCTGTGTGCATATAGTGTCTTGCAACTATTGTCACGAGTCTCCACACTAACTAATCAATTCATCAACCTTGAAGCTTTTTTGTTTCCAAAGAAAACCAACATTTCAATGCCCCGTGGTAAGACTCAATTGATGCTTGTGTGTCTTGGTTTGAATGTGGCACTCGTTGAAACCTCACCATCCTCAAATCTATAACAAGACATAATGTGCATCCATAAATTGTCATGCATGTATCACATTTCCTTCTACCATATATAGTATGGATTAGGGTCATAATGTGGGTATTGCATTTCCCCCCCATATACAATGTGCATTTTAAAATTGTCATGCAAGTATTACATTTAGTGTTCCCACATATAGTGCGGATTAAAGTCTTAATGTGGGTATTGCATTTAACGCCCACATTGGATTGCTAAGTCCACCATTGGTGTTTTTACCTTAATTCAAAGAGTGAATATTTTGGGATATGCACAACATGGTGTAACAACAATAATGGATTGAAAGTTAATTCACGTACCAACTTGGAAAAAATAAGTCTAAAAATATCGAGTCCATGAATCACTGGGTAAATATTGGGTGAAGTTTTCAATGATCTTGTTTCTCCCATGAGTCATGAAAGCTTCAATGCTTTCACTCGGTTCAATGGGCATGTATATGACGGTGTGAAGGTCATCCAATATTGCACATCACACTTCATTGTTTTTAATTTTTTCCATTGAATGTAAGCACCAAGCCTTTAAGACGTGCCACGTGCAAAGGTAATGGGCACTTGATCGTCACCCCACACAATCTTAACCATGCATAAAATATCAATTTATTATCATTTCAACTAATAACATTATTTTAAATGGAAAACGTGGGATGAAATTTTGAAATGCTTTCATGTACATAAAAGCTCAAAAAAGGTAGAATGAAAATAAAACTCACTATAATGCTCATAATTCTTGTGGAGCATCATCAATGATGAAACATGAAGGTGCCATTTAAGGTTTTTCCTTAGAAGCTTTATTTTCAACAGAGTTAGTGATTCCACCAAATCATCGCATGTTTGGTGACTTGTAATGATCCATGCAACCGACACTCTAGTGCAATGTGCATCAAACACCATCAATGTGAATAAATGAAATTTCACATCATTAGTGCCAAAGGTGGCATCCATTGAAATTGCCCCATTATCACCTAATGAAACCATAGCTTGCAATTGAGATGGGGTTTGTATCTCTATTGTGAATGGGACATGAATCCCATCATCCTCACTTGCATCTTGAAAATAAAACACATCACTTGGATGATTAACTGCCCATGTGCGAAGGGAAATGGTTGGATTTTGGTGTAAACGTAAACTCCTTTTTTTGTGTTTGCGATCCAAGTAAACAATGTCCTGTTGTCTAATGAAATCATCCTTTGTCATTGCTTCTCATGCATTGATTCTAGCCCACCATATTATTTTATGTTTATCATATATTTGCTTGACAGTGTAACCTAAACCCAATTGGGTCCAAATGTGGTCCTTGAGGGCTTGTGACATTTGTGGGGCAAAAAAAGATGGTTGTGTAATGGAATCAAGGTCATGTTTGCCATGTGCAAGCTCACCATTGACCTATGTATGAGGTTGATGGTAAAAGATTATCTCTGCCACCTTGAGTCATGTGTACAATCACCTAATAAAAAATTGAGTTAAACAACCCTATTTAATGGATCAATGGTGATTTGGGTCTTCATGATTATATTTCGGCCCATACCCACATGCATACATACAAAATGTGAAATCGATTTAGGACCTAAAGTTTGGTACAAGATGAGGTTAAAACATAAATTCCATATAACAAAATGAATAATAAAACATCATATCAAATATGGCCGAGGTGGTTTTGGATTCTTAGCATTTTTACATTTTCTTGTGAGGGTACCTGTTTATAAATGTTCCACTCCATTGGGGAGTCTTCGTGGTTTTGTTCATCGTTTAGAAATTCCAAGATTTGTGCATGTGGGATGTATGCACACTCAACCTTGATTATATGTGCTCCTCCATGTTGAACATTTTTTTTCCACACCAAGTCCATGTTATTAAAGGGTGATTTCTTTGGGTTTTGAATTTCAATATATTGAGGTTTTGAAACACGACCCATGTTTGAAACTATGCCTTTAGCTGATTGTACAAGAAAAAAACAATAAATTAATATTAATGTCAAAAACTTTATATTTGCAATATGTTGAATTACATATTAATTGTCATATTCAATACTAATGCAAATGTACATGTTTTAAGACTTATTTTGTATTCCTCATCTAAACCTTATACAATCATGCACATAATACCTTAAATGTTAAGTATGGAGAACATATGATGTGGTTTATGGCCATAATTGTAAAATTTTAATCCATATTATTTATGGATAATCTAAATGTAATACCCACATGATAGTTAACAAATCGCAATTTTTATGGAAAAAATAAATGCAATACCTACATGACAATTTAAAAATGCACACTATGTGTGGGGGTTTTAATACAATACCTACATGACAATTTAAAGATGCACACTATATGTGGAGGCCCTAAATGCAATACCTACACGATAATTTAAAGATGCACACTATATGTGAGGGCCCTAAATGCAATACCTACATGATAATTTAAATATGCACATTATATGTGGGGGCCTTAAATGCAATACTTACATGACAATTTAAAAATGCACACTATATGTGGGGGCCTTAAATGCAATACTTACACGACAATTTAAAGATGCACACTATATGTGGGGGCCTTAAATGCAATACTTACATGACAATTTAAAGGCGCACATTATATGTGGGGGCTTTAAATGCAATACTTACATGACAATTTAAAGATGCACACTATATATGGGGGAAAAATGCAAATACCCACATTATGACCTTAATCCACATTATATATGGGAAAAGGAAATGTAATACCTACATAACAATTTAAAGATGCACACTATATATGGGTGGCAAAATGTAATATTGACATTATGACCCTAAATCCACACTACCTATGGGAGGCCAAAATGTTAAATCCATATATCAAACATGGAACATTCTTAGTGGATTTTGATGATAGTATTAAAACCATCTGAGGAAATTGATTTCCTTAAATTAGAAACAAAATAATAAGAAAACATAAGAAAATGATTAAGGAAAAATATCATACCGTTGATGTTAAAGGATGATACCACATTCAAAGGAATTATATTTTAATTTGAAAACATAACATAAATAAATCAACACACATTTCATTAAACCTTAAATTTAAAACCCTAAATAATCCTAATAATAAATGTTCTTAATCTAATGATTATATAAACAAAAGTACAAATGGAATACAAAAAACATTTATAACAACTATGTTTTGAAATTAAAAATTAATCAATTAAAAATTATAATGAATGGAAACATTAGCTTCAGAGTTTAAAACTAATTACCCCAAAAAATTATATAAAAACCTAAACAATTTTAATGGTAAATTTCATAAAAATTAATAACTATATAAACATATACAAATGCCATAAAAAATAATCTTTTAGGAGTGAGTGATGAATTAAAATTGAAGCATAATGAGAAGAAAAAATTAAATGAATGAAATAAGAGTTTATTTTCTTACCTTTAGTGTGGTTATTTCAACTTGAGACTTTTTTCATTCACTTTCAAAAGAGATAAAATGCATCTTGTTGCAAATATTTGTATGTGAAAATTTGGCCAAATTTCCCCCCCAAAAATCCAACCTAGGATTGAATTTTATTAGTATTAAAAATTGTGCAAATATTCATAAATGTTTGATGTCTTTTTAATTCTAAATTTATCAAGCCTATTCCTTAATTAAACTAAATACATCTTGCATTAAATAATCCAAAGTGGAGGTAGAGGATTGCCGCCAAAACAAAATTCACAATTACAATACCCACATTTTACATTATAATTTTTGCAATTGAAGTCCATAATTTGCTTGTGCATAGGTAGGTATAATGAGGTGTGGGTAGGTAGGTTTTGTCAATAAGTAAATGTTTGGCAAATAATTAAAATGGCATTACTAAAAAATGTATTTACATTTTTGGTTAATTTATGGAGTAGGAATTAGGTAGAAGTTTCACCAATAAAATATATAGAGTTTGCCAAGAAATAGAATTTTAGCTAAGAAAAACATAGGTTTAACTAAAATATACAAATTTAACCAAGAAGAAATATAGATTTAACTAAGAGAAATAATTTTAACTAAAAAGATATATACTTTTTGCCAAGGGATATAAGTTTAATCAAGAAATATAAGTTTAACCAAAAGAATATAGGTTTAACCAAAAGATATATGTTAAGCCAAAAATATAAATTTAACCAATAAGATATATAAGTTTAGCCAAGAAATGTAAGTTTAACTAATAAGAAATATAAGTTTAGCCAATAAAAAATATAAGTTTAAACAAAAAATAGAAGTTAATTAGTAACATATATAAGTTTAGCCAAAAGATAGAAATTTAATCTAGAAATATAAGTTTAACCAAGAAAAAATATGGGTTTAGTCAAGAGATAGAAATTTAGTCAAGCAAAAATATAAGTTTAGCGAAGAAATAAAAGTTAGCCAATAATATATATAAGTTTAATTAAAAGATAAAAATTTAGTCAATAAAATATATAGGTTTAATCAAAAGATACAAATTTAGCCAATAAAATATATAGATTTTGTCAAGAGATAGAAGTTTAACCAAGAAGAAATATAGGTTTAGCCAAGAGGAGATAAGAGTTTTGCCAAGGGAAGGAAACTATTAATTGTTAGTTAGTAGGCAAGGCTAAGATTTAGGTCAGTATAGTAGCTAGGTGTGTGGGTAGTATGGAGGTCAAGGTTGGGAAAAAATTTGGCAATGAAAAAAAAAATGGTGAAAGGTCAGCAGCCAAAAAAGATTGACTGTGATAGAATGCTGGTTAACATAAGGTAAAGAGATGAATGAAAAAGAGACGAATCATCCAGCCCATCCTATGGACAGAACGGCCAACTGGTGCAGTCATGGGGGCTGGTTCACTCTGGCCAGGTGAGCACGCTGGAGCACGAAGGTGAACGATAAAACTCGTAAGAGACTCGGGCAGAGTGCTAAACGGAGCGCCGCAGTTCGTGGGCAGGCCGGAAAGGGAGCTACAGCGGCAGCAGACGTCGGCCGGGTGCGGCCGAGCAGGACGTCGGGATTTTCTGCCCTGCCAGGTTTTGTGGTGGATCGCGGGCCGATCTGCTTCTCGAACGGCAGTCGACCGCACTTCTTCCCTCGTGAGAGAACCATCTATCACCTTTTCTTCTTTTGAAAATGCCGGCCCTCTACGGAGTAAAGATTACGAGCTGCAGCCCTCCAACTACACTAAGAAAAGGCTGATCCCAACTTCCCGACGGCAGCACAAGCTCCTCTTGCGTTGCTGCTTGACGCGAGAACGTTTCTGTTTTCTCCTTCCATCGAGAGCTTCGTTTGTTCTCTGTCTCTCTGTCTCTCTCTCTGGGCTGCAATCCTCGATATTCTCTACTTGTTCTTCCGTAGCACCACAATAGTTGGAATTTTTTTTCCCTCTTTTTTTTTTTTTTGTTGGGCCGTCATTTTCATCTAGCTTTTTTTTCATTTTTTTTTTCCCCTTTTCTTCTTTCTCCGGCGGGTCTGGGGCGCTGCAATCTGTTGGTCCAGGGATTTGCTTGGAAGCTTGATCGTGAGCGCGATTTGCGTAATCGTCTCTGCGTTCGGTCTAAAACGAAACCCCTAGCGTTTCGAAAACTTTTCCATCAGCGAGATGCAGTCTCGTTCTCTCTCGGGGATTTCATTTCTGCGTCGTGGCTATGGTTTCTATCAGGATCTGCTGTTTTCCGTCTCTTGAAGACTCTTGAAGAGATTTGGAGCAGGAGCAAAGTTCTCCTGAAGATCACAACAGTAATCGAGAGGAAACAGTTATTGTAAAGGCGGAAGCATGTTCGCAACGCCGCCGGCCTTTCCGTGTTCCTTCAGGGTTAAGCTTTTGCAAGGTATCCAAGTCTTTGACAGACTATTGTTAGATCGAGTATGCGCCTGTGTTTGAAAGATCGATTGTCCACGCGGCACAGGTGCTGTCGTTGTTCTTGTCTGATACGACGCCAGGCGCATTACGATCCGTAAAGGAGAGTTGGGCGGAAGAGCAGCACGTATTGTATCGGCTGCGCGATTGATTGGCTGATTGAGGCATGCCGCCGCCGCCGCTGGCAGTGGAGGCAGGCGTAATGACCAGGATCTTGAGACAGAAGAGAGAGGTGATGATTTATTTAGCAACAGTTTCCATTGTTGTGCTGACTACTCTTCTTCTCGGCAAAGGGAATGCCACCGTTCTGCTCCTCACAAACAAAAACGAGTCCAGAGCTTTCCCGGATATGGAGGCCGTCTTTGGTACGTGCAAGTGCTCGTCTTCTCTCCTGCTCCTGCGCCTTTCAAATATGCCTTTAAATCTTTCCTGGATTTTGTAACTGCAGTAGAAGTAGGACAGAATTCCAGATTTCGTTCTTCTTTCGCCGGCTAGTGACCCTAGCTCATACAAAATTGGAGAGAGTAGAGCGATTGTCTTTTGGCTTGGTCCAAAGCTATGCATTGGAAGTCATCAACTTTAGGGTTCAGAGTTTTCAGAAGCTGGATATGGTCTGAAAAAACAAAACATTTGTGTTAGGTCTTATCGTAGAAAGTGTGAGATCCTGCTGGGAGACAAACCCTAGAAATTACAGCTGAGTCTATCATGTACAAACTTGTGAATTGCAAGTCTTAGAGGTGATTCTTCTCTTATCCTTATCAGAGGGGGGATTTTGGAGGAGCCACCAAATTCACGGCAATAACACCAGGTAGGTTTTATGAGAGCAAAATGTGTTTCCTGATTGCAGCACTCAAATCTGGGGCTGGGCTACTTCAACCCTAAGTGAAGTGGTCATGCCTGACCTGGGGTGTGTTTGGTTTTCAGCTCCACACATACCAGCTGGAGGTGTACAGGGAGTGCTGTATGCAGCAAGTCCACTCAATTCGTGCTCACCTCTTACCAATCACACTGAGAAAGGACTACCTTCTGCTGCCTTTGCTTTGGTAGCTCGTGGGAGCTGTAATTTTGATGTCAAGGTTAAGAATGTTCAAGATGCTGGGTTTGCTGCTGCTATTGTGTTCGACACTGAGGATGGATTTGATGAATTGGTCACTAGTATGTCTCTCTCCACTTCTGTTCTCCATCTATCTCCTATTGCACTAGGTAATTGAGCACAGGGTCTACAGCAAACAAAACTACAGTCCCAAGGATTGTGTTCTTTTTTATTGCTGGGTTTTTCTCTGCCATTGTTTCTTCTTGAGTGTTGTTGAAAGAAATGTGATTTTTGAGAGCATTGCCTGCATAATTCAAAAGATGTGGACCCTGAAATACTAAACTTTCCTTCATTGTCTTTGAGGAATTCAGCTTCTGACCTATACACATTACACTTTGTGTGTTGCAAGAAATATCTTGGAGCATAAGCATGAATGCAGTCTCTAACATCATTTGTATAGTAACCTCTTGTGGATTCCAGCAAGATGTTATAGTCATCAGAACTCATGCTACTGCACACTTGCAGATGATGTTGGTGCCCCCTATATCCTGTTACACTAGTTCAGTAGTGGGCTGCAATTGTGGAAGCCTTTGAAGATTTCATCCATGGTTGAGAGTCCTGAGGAATTTAGATCCTAAACAAAGACTCCAGTAGTGATGAACTATGTCGAGATTCAGAGAAATAAAATGGAGAACGGCAAGAGTAAAAGCCTTGGGTTCGAAATGGTGTGATGTGTTCTTTGTACAGTTGTACATGGTAGGTTGCAGCCAGATTTTTGTTTCTTTGTATTCAAAATCTGGTCCTCAAGCAAAAAGCTGTTCTCAGTCTTCACTGCATTTTAATTGTTGTCAAATGCTGTGGCTGGGTCATTGCAGTGTCAGGAAGTTCAGATGGAATCTACATCTATGCTGTCTTTGTCTCCTGGCTATCTGGAGAGTCACTCTTGCAGATTGTGGGAGATCATGATACAACCTGCATCATACAGCCAGATTTTGAGGATGCCGCATGGTCAATTATGGCTGTGTCTTTCATCTCCCTTGTTGCAGTTTCAGCTGTATTAGCAACATTGTTCTTTGTGCGGCGCCAGCAATTACAGCATTTGGGCACTCATTTGTTGTCAAGAGTGACTTCAGGGATGAGTGCAACACAGGTGAAATCCCTCCCTAGCATTGTGTTCCAGGGTCCAGGCAATGGGAGTGGGACTGCAGAAACCTGTGCAATCTGCCTTGAGGACTATGAGATTGGAGAGAAACTCAGACTTCTGCCTTGCAACCATGGTAATGTGTCACCCATGCCGTCCCTCCCCTCCTGTTTTTACCAATCTACCTACCTATGGTTTTACATGCTGCGCAATGCATGGTATTGATATCTACCCAATGCCATAAGCTGATGAAGTCATTGGGAATGCTATTGTAGCTGTTCACTGCTATACAGTATGCTATTAAAGGTTGCTGAATGTGTGTGTGACTGTCACTATTGTTCAAACCACTCCTCAGTCTTCTTCCTGTGTTTCTGAGGCTTTGGTCTCTTCCTTTTCCTCTTCACTGATATGTTGTCAGATCAGAAATCTTTATAACCTTATTGTCAAGTCATCTCTCAATCCTATGCAGATTGGCTTAAATCATATGCATGGAGGATTTCTCAATACTTCTGAAGATAATTTGGACAACCCTTCTGTGGACAGCACACCCCTTAATTGTCTCTGAAAATCAGCTCATTTTCATCCTTTTGCAGTGCACCTCCTACATCTGCTCAACAGTCATGGACTTGCTTTGTATGCTTCATGTTTTACCATGGGTTTTTTGTTGGCTGTCTCAATTCGACGTCAGGGTTTGGTTTTACTGACACTAAATAAATGTCTCTCTTGTTTTTGGATGCTGCAGAGTTTCATGTGCTTTGTATAGATCAATGGTTAATGGCACGACGGTCCTTTTGTCCTGTTTGCAAAAGGGATGCTCGCACAAAACTCAGTGAACCTGCAGTGTCAGAGACAACACCTTTGCTTGCGGCTGCAGATGGTCACACCCTGCCCATTCCTGTTACCTCTTCAGCCACCCAAACATCAATGGTAGGCTCATCTCCTGACGTAGCAACCCAGTCTCAATCTTCTACCCCTGATACGAGCTTGTACTTTTCACCACAAGGAGTAGATCTCTGCTAAATGCACCGTGTAGTAAAGGCTAGTCACCACATAATGATCAGTAGAATTCAATGCCAGTTGGTTAAATATCACATTATTGGGGGCTTCTGGATTCCTCTAATCTTGTGAGGTTTGTTGTAAATTTTTAGAGCTAATATTGACAGGAAGGCCCAGTCATCACATTTTATCAGGAGGGGTTTATTGAGATCTTGAAAGTTCTATGAAGGGTCACAGCGCTTCAGTGATTTGTAAGCTGTCCTCACTAAGAATAGAAACAAAGAAAATGGCTTTTTGGATGGGTGGATGAAAGCTGAAGCAAGGGCTTTTCATTATTAGAGCACAGTGAAGGTCTGATAATAGAGTCTAGACAAAACAGAGGATCCAGTATCTAGTTCCTCTCCAAAGTTGCTGGTGGGTGCTTCTTCAATTTACCCTGGTCATGGAACATCCAGGCTATAAACTCTGTGACCTATCACTTCTGACTACTTTTGGCTGTTAACATCTCTGTTAATCTAGCATGAGAGAAGAGGAAGTTTGAAATGTGTAGTGTACCATAGGTGTGTAACATTAGTGTATTGTGCTGGTTGGAGTTGGGCTTTCTTGCTACCTTAAACAGGTGAAGATTCCTTTATTTATGCATTTATAGAATGGAATCATCTGAAACTTGAAAAGTTTGCAGCCAACCAGATGGTAGAGTACATCTTTTCTTCAGGTTTTAAGTCTATCCAGCAATGTATCCTCTCATCTGCTAATATTGGTGTTTTAGGTGCTCAGATTTGTACTTATCATTGTACTTAACAAGTTGCCAAATTCTCAAACCGGTGTTTTGCCAGCCTTAAACTGATTATTTTTTTGAGTATGAGATGAGTGAAGATGTTCTGTAAATGAAACCATTGCAAGAAAGAGGTTCCAGTTGATGAGGCCTGTGTCTGTTATATTGCTGGCTGTTGTAGTGATCATGATAATTGTCAAGTATTGTTCTGTGCCCAAGCTTGTGAGCTCAGCTTAATACAGTTTCATCACATTGTTGGTTTAGTTTGGTTTAGTTGGAGCAGCAAATTGCCTTGAAAGCATTTTCATGGAGTTTTCTCTGCAATTTTATTGAGATTCCATTGCTTTGTTGTGTTTACACCTTCTAATTCAACAATGTTTGATTCTGGAAATGCATTGTTGAAGAGTAGTCTATTTCAAAGTGCTGAGCAACAGGTGGGAGGTACACAGGCATGTAGTTGTGTGGAGCCAAGAGCTGCCTTGCAAAAACTATCCAATGACTGGTACTGTTCTCTTTAATTATAACCATCCACCAGGAGGTCAAATTTCTTTTAACATATTTAGTTTTGATGATGTTAAATTTTTTTGACAAAATTGTTCAATATTCAATAACTCTTTGCACCCAAAGCCTAAACACTCCTGAAGCACCTGGGTGCACCCCTACTCATCCGAGGGCTTTCAAATGGTACCAAAAGCATTGCAAGGGCTATTGTGGGTTGGGAAACATGGCAAACATCAAGGGCTTTCCAATAGTACCAAAAGCATTGCAAGGGCTATTTTGGGTTGGGAAAGCTCAACATGACAAATATCAAGGGCTTCCCAATGGTACCAAAAGCATTGCAAGGGCTATTGTGGGTTGGGAAAGGTCAATATGACAAACATCAAGGGCTTTCCAATGGTACCCAAAGCATTGCAAGGGCTATTGTGGGTTGGGAAAGCCCAACATGACAAACATCAAGGGCTTTCCAATGGTACCCAAAGCATGGCAAGGGCTATTGTGGTTTGGGAGATTTCAACATGACAAACAAACAAAACAAACCAACAACCTTCCATAATAGACAGTTATAATTCCTTTTTACTCTTTGAAAGGTAGTCGACTTCAAAGGTTGAATCCAAGTTTTGGGATGTATCTTTGAAAAAAATACATCAAAGTCACCAGATTTTGAGGATTTTTTTTTCTGAAAATAGCGAAAATATAGCAGGATTCTTAAAATTTTCTACTTTCCTCTTTGGAGTGTAGCCAAATTTGGCTAAATCCTCTTGTGGATGATTGCCAGTGTGCTTATATCACAAAATTAAAAAATCAACAAAGAAGAAGGAGATTCCAACAAGTCAAAATGTTTAAGTGAGGGTTTGTGCTCATGTCAAAATAATTAGAATGTGACCACCTCAAAATGAAACCAATTGTTGAAGAAAAGGTTAAAAGCCATATAGTAGCACTTAGTTTGGAATTTACATATTGTTTTTTCTTTTCTTTTTTTGTCTTTTGAACCTATAAACCTTGATATAAGGCTTTGCTTACTGAAAAACAGAGGTTCTCATTCACACCACTTTTAAATAATGTAATTTTTTGATAACTTGTAAACATATGTCCTAACAAAATATGCATCAATAAATGTGAAGATTTTACAAAATGGGATTCAAGAGTTTGCGATTTCACAATCTCATGTTTGTACCATTTCGGATGAGGTTTGAGGCTATTAGTCCAGGCCAAAAATAGTGGCAGCCAATTTTAGGAATTTCCTGCCACTTTTTTTCAGGTGGAAAGTGAACCCTTTCCTCAAAGAGTTCCTAATAGCACCTCTCCTTTCACCTATAATAGTTGGGCCAAAGGGGAGGAACTCTATACTTCAAAATAGAACCTTGTATTTTGGGGAGCTTCCATAGTTTCTTTTTTTTTGAGTGATGGGCCAATCAAATTGGCTCATTGCCAAAATAAATAAATAAAATAAAAATTTGGGAGGCACCTCATCTAAAGAATAGGAGAGTTGATGACATTAAGACACTAAAACTGGTTATGAAAAAAAAAGGGAAGAATGTGTGAGAGAACAAAGGAACTATACAACTCCTTTTGCAAGAGGACCTTTTGTCCTCATTTCTCTTGATATGATTGGCCTTGCTGCTGTGAGGAGAGTGTTTATTAGGGTTCTCTTTAAATCATATGGGCATGGAGCTGCTCTGCCATTTGCAGCAGCAGATAGACCTGCTGGCTTGTCTCTCAGATGCTCCTCCGCAGAAAGAGAACCGTTATTCACCACATCATTGATGAACACACACCAAATTAATTATTTTAATAATAATAATAGTAATGCATCCCTAGATCAACACTTGCAAAACCCAAAATTTCAACACATAACTGAACAGATGATATATGAGACCGGATGTTGTACACTACCCCCCCCCCCCATCACACTTTGTGGGTGTCAATGTGATTGCACAGAACTGGTTGTCTTTCAGGGGCCAAATTTTAGTCAAAAAGTGAAATTGAAAATGCAATAATAAATTCATTTTTGGGTTTTCAGTTGTCAGAAATTTGCAATTTTATAATAAAATCACCAGATTTCTACAATACCATTAATTTAGGTTGCTAAATTTACAAAAGGATGCTTAGATTTTATTTTTTTATTTATTTTATTTTCCTATTTTTCTTTGTAATTAATTTTGGGTAAATCAAGTTCCATAGATGATCACCACTTTTGCTACATCACAAAATTGAACGCAAAAAAACCATTAAAAAAACTGCCCAGGACAGTTACAATTCCTCAACTTTGCTATTTGGCAGGGTTGACTGTCTCTCGGTGTCAGAGCATCATTTTGTCCATGTTTCTAGAGCAGAACTGACTAGGCTACCACCCCCCTCCCCCAAAATATTGGATACCTAAACTTTTCCTACTCGTAGTATAAACTAGTGTGGCTGGCCTGTGGAGTTGGCCCAAGTGTTACCACGCCCTCAACTGAATTTTTCCTTCCAAAACCTGGTTTTTTGGAATTCATTTGAATTTTCGGCAGCAGAAATCACTTAAAAATCAATATCTCCCACCTTCTGAATCCAAATCTTACCAAATAAACTCCATTAAATCCTGCTCATCAAGATCTTTCCAACAACACCAAAGGCACATTCCAATTCCTCCGAAATTTTCAGCTACAATTTAATTTACTAATTTTTAGTGAAGAAATCATTCAGTATTCAAGAACTTTTTGCACCGCAAGTCCAAACCAAATGTTATGGAACCAAGCACACGCACCCCTCCTCCTCCTCCTCGAGAGCTTTCCAAAGACACTAAGAACTTGATCTGAAGCATCCCGGTGGATCTCATAATTACAAAACAAAACAAACTACCTTCTTTCATAGATAGATCATCATATCCCAAGTTTTGTGTGAGAGACAAGACATAACCTATTACAGGCGGTCAGTAGTTGAGATGGAGAGATTTTGACACCCTAGTTTGTGCTAACTTCACATCCTTTAAATTCTCTCCCTTTTTTTTTTTGGTTTGTTTTAATACTTTGTACATTTTTTAAATTACCCGATGTGTTTGTAAATAAACTTTTGCAAGGTTTCAATGATGAAGAGATACCCCGACATTTTTCTTTGTCTTTGTCTCTGGAAGTTGCAGTCCTGTGAGGGGGGAAGAAAATTATTATTCTGTGAGCATTCATTATATACTACATGCAAGAATCATGGGTTTGGATTTTCTTATACCCCACTCCCACAGCTGTAAACCCTAGGCAGCAAAATCCCCTTGGGAGTCAGTAGTAGTGAAAGCAGTATGGGGAAAAAAAAAAACCCTAACTTCCCTTGATAGGCTAGACTGGCTAGGGTTTTCTGTTTTTTGTTTGTTTTTTTTTTTTTTGGGGACTTTTTTGTGTGAAAACATCCTTGAAAACATCATTGACAACATCCTTTCAAGGATGTTGTTCATCTGTATTAACTATGTTGTGCACTTATTTGAATTTATTTAAATTGTTGTTAATACATCAGAATTGGTTCTTTGATTTTTGAGAATTTTGGTTATGAATTAACCGTGGGGTATGTTCCTATGTTGAATAATCACTCACTATTGGTAAAAGCATGTTCTTGTTTTTGCCTTTGTTTTTGTTGATAATTGTGAGGTAGAATTTTTACTTCATTTTGAGCACCGTTCGTGGGGATCCTTACACCTGTAAGGCCCCTCTTTCAGGGTTACTAAACCTATATTGCCACTTGATAGGTAGATTTTACTATTTTGACTAGTTTAGTTTCAACATGTTTTTATGAATCGTAAGGTTTTCCATTGACGGCATTATGGTTGTAAATTCCCTACACCTATGGTTATAACAACACCTATGGGTTATAACAAGTGTTGGGTGGTTTTCACTTTTTGTGAGAACCACCAATTTTGGTTTCTAGGACTATTTCAAAGAACTTGTCAAGTTGTCAAAAAAATTAAAATTTCCAAGCTTAAAAAATTGCTTAGGGTTTCAAAACTTGAAAAAAATAAAATTCAATTGGTTTTTAGTTGAGCCAATTCTCATAAATTTTTGAATCAGCATTTTTTAAAAATAGTTCTCACAACCCTATTATCAAAAAAAAATTATAATGTCAAAATTTTAAATTATAAAAGAGGACCTAAAGCTTAAAACTAACACCTACCTAGGGTAAAACCGTCCATCACCAAACATTTACCTATCATCGAACACTTTGCAATATTTTCTTCATTCCTCAACCAAATTGATCGATTTTTGTGTCAATTGGACATGCAAATTGGAGAGCTACAAATATTGTATCAGAGATAGAAGTAAAGGAGCAACCCAAGAAGACAATGAATGATAGTTTGTTTCAAAATTTTTGAAAAAAATAGCTCTAGACCTCTCTCTAGTTCCAACTCAATATCTTCCTCATTTTTAATTTGTTTTGAATGATTTGAAACATGATGGGTGTGCCAACTAAGGTTTTACAAAAAAAAAAAATTGTATTCCAAAAGCAAAGATGCACTAATCAAAGTTTTATGTTCAAAACCTTAATCTATTTAAGTTCACCCATCATCAAACATTGAACCCCTTTACACCAAACATTTTGTATCTTCCCCATTCTTTTACCAAATTTTGCAAATTTTGCAACATTGGAAACGTTAGGTGGAAGTCTATAAGTGTTCTTGATGTTTCATAAGTAGAGGAACAATGTGTGAAAATCCAACCTTCTTTGAGTTATTAAATGTTTGTTCACCAACCTATCTACCTTAAAGCCTAAACTTAAAATCTTAATTGAAAATTAGATTTTTTTTCATACATTTTCAAGTTCTCATTGAGCCAATTCTCACCTAGTGAAAATTAATGGTTAGGTTTTCATTTTGAAAACCAACTTAAAACCCATTCTCACCAAAAAAAAATGAGATTTACCCAACATTGGGTACAACTTCTTGGGTATAAAGAGTTGAAAATCATAATGCCTTCTTGATAAGGATACAAAATGACAAGTAACAAACCCTTGTTGGGATTCCAAAAGGTGTATTAAATTTCATATTATAACTAAGATTGATGTTTTGAATTAATTGATTAATCATTAGAATGATCAATTTTTAAAAATTTAATGGCACGTGAATCTATCCAAATTAAATTATTACTTTTCAATGTTGAAAAACTAGCAAAAATGTACAACTTTAAGGCTATGAGCCATAATTTTGGAGGTCCTTCTTTATCACTATTTCGATTTTAATGTGAAATTTTTAATGTGTTTTCTCTTTTGCAATGGGAGAGCTAAGTGATTTTTATTTCTCACTTTCTCTCAAATTAATGTGATTTTTTCGAGCTTTTCCCACATTATGGAAACCAATGTGACTTAGCATGTGTCAACTCATGTGGCAATCAATAAGAGTTGGTTATTACATAGGAAGAAGTTAAACATATGTGTGCATAAATAGTATACAAAATTTCAACCTTTAGATGCATTTTTGAATAAAAAATTTGAACCATGAAGTTGTGGAAAGAAGTTGCCATTAAAAGGGAAGAGTGTTTTGATTTGCTAATTCTTATTATTTTAACACCATTTCAATTCAAAATGTGAATTTTTTTTAGGGAAATAATAAAAGGAAATTGTTTTTGTGTTTGTGATTTTATTCTAATTCACAAAGTCAAATCACAAGCTTTTAGAAGAATTTCAAAAATTATCATAAGTGCTTTGTTTGTTTCATGTGTGTGGGATGCAATTTCAACATTTGGAATGGTTCGGATTCTTAGCATATTAGGTACCAAAGCTAAGGACAACCAAATTGTTAGCACACAAATACTACAAACTTTGTATCCATTTAAGTCCTTCAATTAGCAATTTGAAAGTTCATGGTTGTAATTTTCAAATTTAATTTTGATAGTACCAACTATAAAGATTATTATAGGATAAACCTTAAACAATCAAACATGAGGACATTTAATGAATTGTGATAAATGAAAGTGTTCTTTAGGGAGGAAGGTAAACAAGGAGGCTCAAATGTAATTTTTTATGAACTTGTGCAACATGTTGAAAATATATTCTCTTGATTGTGATTTTTTTTTTGTTTCATGGATTTTGGTATTAATTGTTCCATTTTGGTGAAGAATCCATATATATATAACATGTACTTGTTGTGCATAGGCTTAAGCCATTGCACATAAGTTAAGAGAGGCATTAGTAAAAAATGTGTCAAAAATATAGCTTAGTATAAAAAACACATTTTTTTTTACTTGTCTTTATCAATTAAAATATTCAAAAAAGTTTCATTGTCAACTAAAATTTCAACTAGTGAACTTTGTGACTTGTTAAGAAGGGAAGCTTTGGGAAATTAATTTTTTTTCATCAAGCTTTCAAACATTCATGCACATGTTAGTGAATGATGATTTAGAATAGATGTTCCTTGTGGTGTCTATCTTCTTTGCTTCCATGTAGATGTTCATTTGAAATGCAAATTGTTACAAAGCAATGACATTTTATGCATGCATGCATTGCATAGTTGCAAGGGACTACAATAATTGTATAGTGAGCATGTTTTCTATCTTGAACATTTATGTGAACTATAATGCAAACTTATAATACATAATACAACAAAATTCTAATATAAAAATGGGTTCAAAAACAAAATTTGATAAGGTCAATTTCAAACATACTTGTTACCTACTTTTACCATATTAAGATTTTCAAATTTTGTATGCATCTTATCATAAACTCTTGATGAAGGGCACCATGATTTCATATTGCTACTTAAAGTGTTATGGAATTTCCTTTCTTTTACTTTTGTCAAAAATTGGACCATTTTTAGACTTGATTTGATAGAAATATTTTATTGGTTTACTTTACCATTGTTTTGTAAGCATGACTTGTACAAAAAATCAAAAGTGTGTTCGTTTTAAAATGCTAGAATGAAAGGTAAACTTGAACAAGAAACATAGGCTGAAACATAAGTAGTAGTTATAAACTTAAAAACAACAAATGAGCAAAAACTAGAACTTGAGCATGAAGAAAAATCAAAGATTCAAGCAAGTGTAAAGGTTGGGACAAAAATAACACAAAAGGTAAAGACAATCATAGCCTTTACTCTCATTGATACACTCACAAGTAGTTATAAGAATTTAACCATTTAAATATTCTCCATGAATTCAAGAATAACTTTTTTTTAAATCAATGTTATCCTTCACTTCTTTGTGATATTTAAGTTTTGAATCGAAAATGTTTTAAAATCAAAATGTAACAATGCTCACTTCCTTAGCTTGAATTTGAAATTGCATGTTGAAACTCGTTAACAACCATGTTTTTTTGCATCCTTGCAAATCATTTCTTCCATATTCTTTACATGAGTCCATGCATGAAAATCAAAGCACATATGTTTGGTTTTAGAATTAACATCCAAAAGTCAACTTTAAGGTTTTTACCTTTTTAAAGTTGGGTTTTGATTGTTGAACAAGTTCAAGAATAAGATTCCTTTTTAAATGCATGCTTGAATATAAATTGGAGGATAACATTAATTGGTTGAAATGTGTTGGTACAATTCCTAAGATGAGAATGACACACATGCATTTACAAATTTCAATTTCATCCAATTGAAAAATATATTTGTTCTTGTGAACTTACAAGTAATCAATAAATCAAACCATCTTTTGGTATTCTAGCAAGGCAAGTTTTTTCATTTTAGCTCTTTAATAAGGTACAAGGATGTGTCTAACAAATTCTTAAATGCAATGTTTTTTTCCCTTGTTCATAGGTGCGAATGTACAATTTGTCATCCCTTGGAACACAACTTACAAAGGTAATAGTGACCCATTCATTGAAGATGAAACGACTATTGTGATTTGTCTCTTGTTTTATGTCCCTAAAACTTGAACATGCTTGTCTCATTTTGTTTCCCATGTTCAACATCTTCCAATGGGTACAAGGTGAACTTCAATTTGAATTGTGTTAACAGCTAGGCATGTAAAAATGTTGTACATTTTGACAAGGTAAGCAATTGTATGTGCCATGGTTGTGCTCTCTTGCTCCCATGTTGGTGGTAATTTCCCTAGTACTATAATAGCTACCCAATAAATGAAATCATTCACAAAATTTCATGTGCATTCTAAAGTCACTTTGAATTGTCCACACTTTACACAATCTTTTTGGAGTTCAAGTTTTATATTCTCAAAAATCCCTCAAAGGATTAGTTGTATAATATGTGCAAACATACCTTGTTTGGAAAACAATTTGAACATGTTTTTCAACATGTTAATGAGTTCATCCTTCAGTTTTGGTTTTGTCTTCAATATTGAACAATGTATTCTATAACATTTAAAGTTGTCCATGTTTTTATATCATCTTAGCTATGGTATTATTTCCCCTCTTGGAATGAAAAATTCATAGAGGATCCTTCTATTCATGAACTTATCATAAAGTGAAAGCATGGTAAAGTATACCAACAAAGTTGACAAACAAAAGAAAATTAAAAGCTAAAATAGTTTTTGACATGAATATAAGAAATTAAATTCAAAATTTATTTAAGTTTGATTACAAAAGCATTTTTTGTTCCATTGAATCCTCATAAATTGAATGCAAATTTTGAAGAATTTTAGAACAATAAAAATAACGAACAATTACTTTTGAAAATGATTAGTTGGTATGGAGTTAAATTTTTTCTTTTCATTATAAAACTTAATGAAATAGATATAAAATAAATTAAGATCTTAAAGATCGTTATATATTCAAGTAAGGATTTTAAAAAAAACTTACTTGCTCCATGTTTAAACATACTTGACACATTTTTGAAACAAATGTTACATTATAAAAGTACAATTTAAAAGCTACTTGCATTTATAAAAACTTATTTTCAACCCATTTTTCCAATGTGAATTTCAAAAATAAAATGAAAATAGTGAAGAAACTTTTTTTTTAATTAGTCACATAAAAACATTGAATGTATAATAATTTTACGATGGGTTTGATCCTACTATTTGTTAGCTTGACAAGTAGATTATGAAGGTAACATTTTGGTTTATTTTATTTTGATCACACCCCATATGGACCACTAATTTCTCTTTGCTTCCATAGTGCAGCACATTAATGAAATTATGATGATTCTTCACAACTATAAGATTGGAGGCCAAAGATGTGGTGCAAACTAGTTTGTGTAAGTACTTCATTTCCTTCTCTTTGTTGATGTGGAATTATATACATTTTCATTGCTTTCTTTTTAAAATTCTTGTTTTCAAACCAAATTGCTTGTAGTTGTTTTCACAACCTTCCAATTGGTTGCTTGAAAGGCTTGGTAGTTATTTCCTTTTTCTTGAGCTTGCAATTGGAGCTCCTTCAAAAGTTCTTGTACCTCTTAAGTTACAACAAATCTCTTTTCCTTATTCGTTCAATTCAACATAAAATCATCTTTATTTTTTTGTTAATTACCATGTTCAAACACTATACAAAATTTTGACAAAGGTATGCAAGTAGGTACTTAGAAATATATATTTAGAAACACAACAAATGAAAATAAAATGAAGTGCAAATCATTGCAACAATATAGTTATTTGTAAAGTAAGGAAAACACAACATTAAAACCCTAAGTTTGGTCATAAATAGGGCGAGATTCAAAAAAACTTGCAAAAAAATACATTAACATTCAATGAAAGGTGAAACTCAAAAAACCATCAATTTTTGTGGTAAAGTGAGTTTCATCTTATCTTTCATTTGTCTTGAGCACCTCGACTATTGCTACATGTATTTTCATTACTCCTACTTCTACAACTATTATAATTATTTTCAAACCTCATGCATTAAATGCCAAGTCTCAACATTTCATACCTAGATTTAATCAAATTTCCTTACTTTATGGATACCATTGGAAGAGGGGTTTGGGGGTGAGAGGAGGCCCAAAGATAGGGTGACTTTATGGATTTCTCTAATATGTTAGTGCAAGAATCCAATTTCCAAGACTAAATAACAAAATAGAAGTATATGGTCAAGTGGTCTTCATAAGCTTGTGCCGCTTTCAGTACATATTTGGAGCTAAAAAAATTATAAGTGGGTAAAATCATAGTCAAAGGAGCCATGCAAGTGAATGGACATTCCTTAAAATTACATCTTAATATGTTTGAAAAATCACAAAGGAAACATAATAGTTTGGATTGTCATTATTTTTTTGGAATATTTTCCATTAATTGCAAATTTTATATGCTCAAAGCTTGACACAAATAAAAAATGTTTTTACATGTTCAAAGCACTCAAACTTTGAGAGTGGACAATCCTTGTTTTTTTCCAACATCCTTTTTTTCTACCAAATGTGCACCATTCCTTTTGAAAATTGGAGAGAATTTCCACATTGATGATTAAAAGGGCAAAAGGATTGAATTAATGATATTTTTTTATAACCCATTTGAGCACATTTGGTTCAAAATGTTTTTGACCCTAAAAATTATGGATGTTGAAAATGTGGCTTTAAAAAAAGTTGTTCATATATATGTGAAAGAGGGCATGGATGCATAATATACATGATATAAAATCAATTTGTAATAAAAATTTATTTATATATAAAATGTAGTGTTAAATGAAGTATTTGAAATACAAAAGTTTAAGTAATAAACCAACACATAAATGACATGTGTCATGTGCAGTCCTTGGAAATGGACTTTTTGCTTTAGCACCCCTAGTTCCTTTGACTACAATTTCACCCAACTACCTCTTACATAAAAAAAAAACACATTTGCATCTTTAAAGAAAAAATTTAATTCAATTTAACTATAACAATTCATTTGGCCCACATTTGGCCTATTGAAATGTTAATGTTTCATTTTAACAGAAGTAAAAACCTTGAAAATTATCACTTTCTATTCATATAATATACCATTCAAGTATTGTGTCTTGTACCATGAATACATTTAGTAATGGTGAAAATTTTGTAAATATAGTCAAATGGAAATTAAGGGCCTTTTATTAAAAAACAACTTTCCCACAACTTTTGTCATTTCCAACATGAAAGCTTTTGATCTTAGGTCATTAAGATAAACGGAAATTATAGGAAGATGAACATATCTTTTGAAGTAATTACATCACAAACTTTTAATATCACAAAAGTTCAATAAAATCTATGTGAAATTTGTAATAAATATGTCCACACAAAATCCATGGGCTTCAAAGTGTAAAAATGACACAAATTTTTTATTTATGATGTCTTGATGTGAAGTCCATACAATTTACATTTTAATTAAATTCATGCAATTATCATGATGTAATTTTGCATAAAACTATGTGATTTTTATATATTAAACATGAACATTCACATATGTCATTAAAAAAAAGTTTCATTTGTATGAATATTTAAGATATTAAATATGTACAAATATCATTCATATTAACCATAAGATAGAATTAATGTGATTTTTGTACAAACCTATAAAAACTAGATTTCACATGGAATTTGTATGAAACTACGAAGCTTAGTAAGTATGTGATGTAAGAATTTGGTTTATCACTAAGCCTCTACCTTCATTCTTGTGTGAGATTTTCATGCAATTTAATCCACCATATAATTGTTCCATTTAAGTTAGGTACTTTTATACGGTTTATGCACTACAACAAAAGGTGTCCTTGTATGCCAAGTGATTTCATTGGATTTTGAGTGAATTCACTAGTTGTAGTGAATGGGGACTAGTGAAGAAATAGTGAATTCATTACTCTAATGAACAGGGACTAGTGAACTACACCCACATTTTGTAGTAGTGATGTGAAAAAACACATTGAGTTTTCTCACCATTCGGAATCACTATAGCTAGAATAGATAGGATTTAGTGCAACTAGATGAAGTATTTGCAAAAAAATAATTAACATGTTTATAGGATGAAATACTTGGGGTGTAGAAATTAATGGAATAGTCACCATTTCTATAGGAAAAGGTATGCTACCACCACCTTTTAAACTTGAAGATAATAAAGAAGTTGGAAATTTGGTAAATAAACCCAAATGTAGATGTTTGTTCAAAGGTGTATAATTTTATTTAATATTGAAAATTGGGAAGGAGAGGTGGGGGGGCTTTTGGGATGACAAAGTAATTTAAATCATCATGATGTGCCTTGGAGTTAAGTTTAGTGCAAAGGATTATTTTTTCTTTTATATGCACACGTTCAATGTATAATCAATTAATGGAACTTGATGTGTATTCGGTCATTATGTTTTGGGGTCTAACCTATAGTTCCATTATAAAATCTATTTGTAAAAATGTTGCACAAGACTAATTATCTTATATAAATAATAAAAAGAAAGAAAGAACAAGAAGAGTTTAGAATGGTTAATTGTAATTATAGCATTAATTTAACCGTTACCAATACACATCAATAATCAAAGTTAATGTAATTAATCTCAAGTTTCATTTAAATGATTTTATAGCATAGTAGATTATGTTTCTATAATCCAAGGTGTTCAACAATTTTTTTGGGAAAAATTTCACCACTTTTTTCCAAAAATAAAAGGGCTACAAATCTACCAAAGGTTTTTATGGAAAAACATGGCCCAAAATTGCCATATTTTGAAGAAACAAAAAAATTAAATTGCCAAATTTAAATAATAGTTTTAGCATGTTGCTAGAATACACCATAATACATGGGCAACTTTGACGACATGAATTATATATTTTAAAATTTTTAATAAATATCTTGAAAAAATGCTAGAAATTCAAAAAAAATTAGTCATTCATAGTTGAAATTTGTGGAAACCCAAGAACTATTGTGTTAAACTTGGTTTTTCATTCAACAAATGTAAAGGCTCAAGAATTATTTTTGGGGATGAGGTTGTGGTAGTTGAAACATCATTTGTTAACCATGGGCGCCTAGACACCATGATTGTTGTAGTATGTTTTTGTTATGGCCAACATGATCCATGGGTTCATACACCATGAAGATAAAAAATTAGTGTTACCAGATGTTGTTGTTCGGGGTTCTCTACTACATTATAAGGAATTGTGGAAAAGTTATATGCTTTCATTATTTAGGGGAAAAACATCAAATCCACACTTTGTAACATTGTATTTGAACAAATGGAACAAAAATTTCATTATTAGGTTCTTTATTCATGTTATGTGTTAAAGGTAAAAACTTTTAAACTAATTAGTGCCATAGGCATCCTAGTATTTAAAAGGTTATTAGTGGTAGTAACCTACTGCCTTTTACCAAAGGATGAGGTTAATGGGATTAATTAGATTAATGGTTGGTGGTAATCCATCAATCACATGGGGATTTATAAGAGGGATAATGATTGGTTATCCAACCAACTAATGAGATGTGTGCAAGGATTAGGATAAGGATAAGGAGGGCTTATTTTCATGGAAAGCATATGGACCTCGTGTGGTATGGGAGAAAGGTTATGACGAGCATGAAAAAGGATTGTGGATCATTCCATTAGGGTATTTGAAAGACTATGATTCTAGATTGGATGTAGTTAGGAAAGTTCTTTCGAGGAATAAGTGTGTATGTGACATTGAAGAAAAAGGAGGAAAATATGGAAGCAAGTTGTATTTTCATTATTGTAATGGAAAATGATTGATGGATTCTCATGGCTTTTTGTTGGTGTTTGGTTTTATTTAGAATATGCAAAGGAAGGAAAAAATAATTCACATTAATATTACATAGAGTTTTGTTATGTTCATATATTAATTTTTCACTTCTTCCATACATTTCCACTTTTTATGGTAATATTTGGAATAGGAAAATACCTTTTACCATAAGATAGTAACTATCACTGAAAGCATCAACAAAGAGGTAGACATGATATTTGAGGTATGAAGGGAAGGTAAAGTTGCTATAGATGGTAGGTAGCAGCCATAAAGTGTTTACATGCACTATAGATGGTAGGTAGCAACCACAAAGGGTTTGAAGGTGTTATAGACTATAGGCAACAACCACAAAGGGTAGTAGGTAATAACACAAAGGGTTTGTAGGCATTACAAACAGTAGGCAATAACTTCAAAAGGTCTACAAGTGGTTGTTGATTTTTTTCAAATCTATAGAGGATGGTAATTGCTACATGGTGGTAGTTACAACATGATGGTAAGTTGACAAAAGGAAGTCCCTGCCCTCAAGTCTTTCCATTTTTTGTGTTATTTCTTTTGTCTATCAACCCTTTCCTTCATAGTAATTAAGTTATTGAAACTTGTGATTTTACATTATGGATTATTGTTGTTGTTATTGTTGAATCCACTACAAGTTTTTCTTTTGGTTGAATTCATAATTTCATGAATGTCTTGTGATGTTGTATGATCTTTGTGCAAGGATTAGATGGCAAGGTAGTACTTTAGTCACTCAAAGTTGAATTTTGTGGAAACCTTAAAATCAAAAGAATGATGAAAAACTTTTTAAAGAAAACAACATTGGTTTTGTGGCTTGTGGAGGAGGTGGCAAACATGGGAGGTATGAAATCTAGGTTAATTTTAATGAATTCAACATCCATTGCAATGTGTCACCATCATCATGCTTAAACACCATTAAAGTGCTAAAAATTGCAAGATCTATTTGTTTTTCATTTGTTAATAACAATTATATTTGCCTCCATTATTTCATGATGGTGTGCATTGTAAAGAAAAATGCAATGATACATTTTGGAAAAAAATCTAATTCATGGAAGTTTTGCTTTTGAGGTTTAAGTTCATATAGGTCTAAATTTTTTTATTGGAAATAAGAATAACAATTGATGCTTATGATTGATCATGTGTAAATGTAAGGTGGATTATCAAAATCCCAAGAAATGTGGCACTTGAAACAAAACTTGAAACAACTAACTTGAGGAATCCAAATGACCTTGCACGTGAAACCATAAAGTGACTTACTCAAGGCACTAAAAACATCCAAGTGACTCCCAATACTTGAAGAGTTTGAGTGGCCTTGCACATCAAGAGAACTTTAAACACTAATTAGCATACAAGCAATCTTTTAATATCTAATGCAAGAAAATGAAGGTAAATGATTCATGTTTATATAGTAAAACAATATCAAATGCAATTTCAAACTTCTTTGATCCTAAAATAGTGAATACATTTAATCAAAGTCATTTAGATAATGTTAGTTTACTAACAAGGGCATGGAAGATTGGATTGTTGAAAATTCATATAATAAATTGATGTTTGTCTTGCATGTTCACAATTTGTGAAACCACACACAAAGTTTTTATATGTTTTCTTTCCAAATCTAGCTAGATCTTTTGTTACTAGTGTGTTGCTACTAATGTGTCTTGCAAACATTGTTCCATGATAGTTGAAGTGTTTTTTATAGGGTCAAATTGAACTTCAATATCTACATTATCTTTAATGTCAACTATTAAAATAAACATTGGTTTTGTTGTATTTTTTCCATGGCAACTGTTTGGAAGTCCACCTCCCAAACCTTCATCAATATGTTGTTTTCCCACCATTTCAATATCATGAATTTCTTATCCTTCACTTTGACCAAATATGAACAACCATTCATAGATTTAAGGTTTCAAATTATTCATTTAAAACCAACTTTTGGATTTATTTTGTTGTCAACTTGTCTTTGATCACTTTCCACTATCCAAGTGTGGGGTGAAAGCAAGCTACAATGACCCTTTTAAAGGTTTTTTTGGGCCCAATGTTATAAAATATACCTCCCAAAATGTGGCGCATTTAATTTGGGGTCTAATTTTTGGTGTTTAGGTCTTAGGATTATTATTTTCACAAAGGTAATGTTATATAATATTATTTGGAAAAAAAATTGAATTCAAGGAACCAAGGGTATATTTATGGTATATATAATACAATCATGTTTACCATTTTAGATTACACTAGGTATTTTGTTTCATGAATCGTCCAAATAAGTGTTTGAAATGGATTTTGTGCATTGGTCAATTCATAATGGTTGTCACCTTTCATTTCAAAATGATTGTTTGTCAAATTTTCAATTTATCACATACTTGTGACATCCAATGCCCTTAAAAAAAACCCATTTGTGAAATGAAATTTGCAAACTCTTGACATGGTTCAAAGTATGTGAATCACATGTGAAATATATATTACAAATTCCATAAAGGTTTAAATCATTTTAATTACTTTTGGAATATATTTGCATTTTTCCATACACAATTACAAGTATATTTGAATAAAGTGACTATATAAAAGGGGTTAGTATAATTGAATATTACCATATTGAAAACCATTTTGAATGCACGTTTGATTGGGCATTGCAAAATCACATTAATTGGTTGCAAGGCATTTGTGTAATTGGCAAGTATAAAAACTAGCAAAATGTTAGAATAATTTTCTTTCATCCATTCAAAAAATTCTTTACTTTTGTTGATAGCCCAACAATTGAGCAACCATGCCATTTTTTGATGTTTTTGCAACCAATTCCTAGATCTAATACTTGAAATAATGTAAATGATTTTCTCCACATATTTTTTAATAGTTTGCAAATTGGACAAAAGGTTTCCATTGTAGGCAAAGTCACACCCATTTGTATTGCATGTTATTTTGCATTAAATATTTGGTGGTAATGTCTTCAATGTAGTTCCTATATAAATAATCACAAATGTAAATAAATTCCATTTGTAGATGAGGAAATCACTATAATGATTTGCTTCTTATTTTCAACTCCAAGTACATGAACATGTTTGTTGTCTTTGTTTTTCCACATGCATTCTTTAGTTATAGGTACCAAATGTATCCTAGTTTGATCACTATTTACAACAAGTCTAGGGGGAATGTTATATGTTCTTGCAAGATCTGAAACATGGTCAACCATGAAACATCCTTGCTCCATCCAAGTCACTAGTAATTTGCTAGTTGATGTTGTGGAAACCTACAAAATCCAAAATTCATATATTCTTTCTTAAATTAATAGGTTTAATCTCTTATGACTTTGAACCCACTAGGTGCATCATGGGACACATCAAGAACAAATGATTTGATTATTATGCAGAATATGGGTTGTATCATCGATATTGCTAAAGGCAGGACAAAAAATGTTTTCAAAGGAAGAAGTACCCAACTACTTTCATCTTTTTAAACATCTCAACAATAGAATCCATAACTATGACGTAATTCTCTAATGCACCCATGTGTTAGATTATTCTTTGGAATGTTGAACCTAACTTTACAACATGACAATAAATGGGTTTGAACTCTCCTCTTGGTGTGAATCAATCATAAGGATTTCATTTGCCAAGCTTTTCATAAACATTAAAGCAACTTGGATTCCTATAAACAATCTTTAAATAATGTAAAACATGTGTATCAAATTTCTTACAACAATATTTTTTCGTAGGAATTATGATAGGCAAACATAAATGTGGTTGAAACCAATTTTGGTAATGAACACCTCATTTGGTTGGCTTCAACCCCTCATGTGGATCTTCATATTCCCCTACTCGATGGCTTGGTCTACTATGAACATTGCTACAAATTTTCTTGGTTATCCAACAAGTCACTTCTAGATTACAACTTGTGTTTTTTTTTTCTACATTTGCATTCAACAAATTAATTTCATGTTCTAGTGCAACCTAGTGTTCCTGTCTTGAAATAGGTTGAAATAGGCATGTCAACAATCTTTGCTTTTCCTTGTCATAATCCACAACAAGCCAAATATAAGTTTTTTCATTCACAATTCATTGCCATGCAAGTCAAGAGAACAAAAAATGTTATATGAGTCATGAAATTGTTGTAAGCCTCAAAGATTAACCATGTTTGTTATAATTGAATTGAATATGCTTCAAATAAATCAAGCATACTTAATTGTTGTAGATGAAGCAAACATTGCAAAGTTAAACAAAAAGATCAATGAAAAGGAGGCACCAAGTTTTAATGATAGCAATTGAGGATGTGAATGATCATAATTTGGGATGAAAATAAACATTTTTTCATCCAAATCAAAAATAAATACATTACAATGTAACACCATTCGAATATTTGTAACTAAAAAATAGTTAGTCAAAACACAAGTTTTAATCATATATATTAATTCACTACGTCCGTTAATATGTCTGACGGGGGTTTTGGGGGGTAGGGGAGGGAGAGGCCGGTGAAGCAACAGGCAACCGTTGTTAGTCTGTGACGAGGGTTGGACCACCACGGTTTTCGTGTACAAACCGTCTCCACAAAGCATTGCAGTCGTCCAAAGGGTAGGAATGACGGTCGGATTGCATCCCTCTCCCACCACACCAGAGGTGGATATAAAAACCTTCCCCT
>Ga0116227_10001837_pt1 | contig 48197 bp, 40 predicted proteins | sample S1TSphgellanicum_FD_89693 | JGI IMG/M metagenome (GOLD analysis project Ga0116227, IMG submission 89693) | Host-associated microbial communities from peat moss isolated from Minnesota, USA - S1T2_Fb - Sphagnum magellanicum MG | ecosystem: Host-associated > Plants > Peat moss > Unclassified... | reverse complement strand
GCTTTTCATAAAAAAAAAAAAAAAAAAAGGCCCAAAATCGTCGCCACATTATTGTGAAAGGGATTTTTTTTTTTGGGGGGAACTTGCCATATTTAAAAATAATATGTCCTACTAGCATGTAACTAAAATATAGGTAGCATGATTCCTAAACTATTCTATATTCCTCTCTATCATGTAGCCAAATTTGGCAAAAGTCCTCTTGTGGATGATGGCCAGAGCACCTACTTACCTAGTACCAGTGATTTTTTGGGGGGGGGTGGGGGGTGTGAAATTTCACCACTTGGCGACAAAAAAAAGATGGGCTGGAATTTCTACAAAGGATTTTGTGGGAAAAGAATCTGCCAAATTCGCCACATTTCAAGGGAAAAAATATGTTGACATCGCCATATTTAGAATATGTCGCCAGTACATAGCCAGGGTTTCAAAAAGTTTCTAGTTTTTCTCTCTGACTGACCTATAGCCAGATTTGGCTACGTCCTCTTGTGGAGGATAGCCAGTCCACATAGGTACCTACTGAAATTGGCAAAAAACAAATGCCCCCTGCTAGCCTAGGTTAGAAAACCCTATCTAGCACACAAAAAATTTCAAAGAAAAAAGAAAAGAAAAAAAAACAATGGATGGATCAAGGGTTGTCGAATTTCTTAATGCAAATTAAATTAAATCAAGAAAGACCCCAAAAAAATAAAATAAAAAAATGGAAGGGAGAGAGATGAGATCTTCTTCTTCTTCTTCTTCTTCAAACTGTTGCTATTTTCCGGACAATCGGACGGGTGGATAAGTAGCCACGTAACCATCCGGAGCGGAAGAGGCAAAAGATGATGACGAATGAACAAGGATGCGACGACGAAGGAGGCACTTGTGGTTGCGATGAAGAAAGGGCAAGTAAGAAATTTTTGGAGAATCCCGGAAAGTAGGAAGGAAGGAAGGAAGGAAGGAAGGGAAAATAAGGGCAGGTGGGGACGGAGCAAAGGGGGGTGACGGGCAGGAAGGGGAAAAAGGCAGGGTAGGAGGTGGGCGGGGGGGGAGGGGGGTGCTTTTTGATGCAGGATTGAGCTTCTGATTGGTGGAGAAGAATCCAAATACCCCCAACTTCGGATTGATTGATTACGAACCCCAACTCTGGAGTTGTAATCTGCAAACGAACGATGGACGGACGGACGGACAGACGGACGTACCAACGACGACACCAAACTCCCTGAAGAAGGAGGAACAGGAGGAAGAGGAAGAGGAGGAGAAGAAGACGACGACGAGAGGGAGGAACCCAACAACCAATCTTGCTGCAGAAAAAAACGAAGAAAGAAGGAAAGGAAAATATACAGACTGATTCCAACAAACAAGCTCTTTGTGGCTGAGCGTGAAGTAAGGAGAAGAACAAGTAGTTTGTTGTGAGTAGGAAGAAGTTGAAGACGACGAAGAAGAAGAAGAAGAAGAAGAAGAAGAAGCACTAGTAGTAGTAGCGGGCTCTGGTGGTAGTGGTGGGGTTTGGTGTAGAGTTTTTGTATTGGTTTTTGAGGGGTTTTATTTTTGTTGGGGTTTGGTTTTGAGCAGCAGCTATGGCGGCTGCTGCTGCTGCTGTTGCTGCTGGTGGTGTGGCTGCTTCTTTTGCCTGTTCTTCGAGTGCTGTGGCGAGAGGTGGAGGAGGATTGGGGGGAGGAGGAGGAGCTTGGGGTCATGAAGGGAGGATTGTGGCTAATGCTCAGATTGTGAATTTCGTGAGCTTCTTGAAGAATTCAGCACATTTCAAGGGTTCTACACGTGGCTTGAAGGTGCATACAGCAAGAGGAGGAAGCAGCGGCAGATTGTTGCTGCAGCAGCAGCAGAGGAGGAAGAGGAGGAGGATCCAAGCTCGACTTGTGGTGGATGCGGAAGAAGAAGAAGAAGAGGGGAAAGTGGAGTGGTCTCCAACTCCCGCTGCAACAGCAACGACAACAACAACCTGGGAATTCCAACAACAACAGCAGCAGCAGCAGCAGGAAGAGCGAGAGCCGGAGCAGGAACAGGAGCAGAGGCAGGAGCAACAGGAGCTGGTGGAAGTGGGGGTCAGGAGTTCAACCTCCAATGGTTTACCTCGCAGCAGCAGCAGCAGCAACGGCAATGGAGCAACTGCTGCTGCAGCCGGCAATGGAGCAACTGCTGCTGCAGCCAGCAATGGGGCTGCTGCTGCTGCTGCTGCTGCTGCTGTGACCCAGGAGAAGAATGCCAACAACAAGACTACAAATGGAGCTGCACTCTCAACAGCTGCTGAAATCCAGAAGAAATCACAGAAGGGCAAAGTGGAGTCCATAGGACAAGAGGATCCATGGTTCAAGCAAGCCACCTCCAAGGGTGTCAAGGTTCTTCCTCTTCCTCTCACCCATCTTGTTTTCTGCTTCTGCTTCATCCCTCCCATCACAGAAGAATCAAAGTCAATCATTGTCTCATGGGCACATTTCCCAAGTCCACTGTCGCAATTGATCCCTCCACTCTCACTCTTACTTTTTCTGGCTTCAATTCATCCTTCCTTCATTCACAAGTGCAGAATTTCTCCCAAAATCCTTCCTTCCTGAGTGAAATAGATCCTTGAGCAAAAATCCTTGAGCAATGAAGTAGATCATCCTTGAGCAAAGATTCTTGGGCAATGAAGAAGGAGATCCTTGGGCAATGAAGAAGAAGGTCCTTGAGCAATTGGGGTGGGGGGGGGAAGAAGAAGAAGAAGAAGAAGAAGAAAATTTCTTTTCTTTACATTTCTCTTGTTTCTGAAATTTGTGTGTGTGAACACATAGGTTTCAGTGGTGCCAGGAGGACGATGGAACAAGTTCAAGACATACTCCACGATCCAGAGAACTTTTGAGATTTGGAGCTTTGCCATTGCCTTTGTCTTCAAGGCATGGCTCAACAACCAGAAGTTCATGTACAGAGGTGAGAGACATGTTGTCATGTGTGTGTTGTGGTTTTTGTTTCAATGGTTCCTGTTTTTGCTTGAACCGAGTGCTTCAGAATTTCAAGCCTGGGGATTTTGTAGATGCCCACTGGTGTGGGTTGAAGACTGTGAAGTCTTGTTTACAGGGTTGTAGGCTGTTGTTGTTTTGCAGGTGGTATGACAGAGCTGAAGAAGAAGGAGAAGAGGAAGAGGCTTGCGAAATGGGTGAAGGAAGGGTTGCTGCGATTGGGACCAACATTCATCAAAATTGGGCAACAATTCTCCACCCGTGTTGACATTCTTGCTCAGGAGTATGTTGATGAATTGGCAGAGCTGCAGGTCAGTAGTACAAATTGCAATCTTTCTGCAGTAGCAGCAGCAGCAGCTCATGATCTCTCTCCATGATCTTTTCTGGTTCCCTGCATGACCATCTTTCTCTTCACAATCTTTCTGCAGCTCTGCATGATCTTTCTCTTCATGCTCTTCTCTGCAGCTCTGCATGGTTGTTCTCTTCATGGTCTTTCTGCAGCTGCTCCGCATGATCTTTCTCTTCATGATCTTTTTCTTCCTCTTCATCAGGGAGGAGAGGTTTAAGGAATAATTTTCTCTTTTTGCTGAAGGTTGGATGTTTGTTTTTCCTGTGAGAAGGATCAAGTGCCACCATTTGAGTCAGAGACAGCTGTGAGAATCATAGAGACAGAGCTTGGCCAACCAGTGGATGTGATATTTGATCGGTTTGACCGGGACCCCATTGCTGCTGCCAGTCTGGGTATGTCTTTCCTTGACTGCTGCCAGTCACACCCAGTTGCACCTTTGTTGTGATTGTTGTTGAAAGTGGGGGATGCCAGGAAGAAGTAGAAGAGGACAAAGAAAAAGAAGAAGAAGAAGAAGAAGATGGATTGATGTGGGTTTTGGTTTTGTGCAGGTCAAGTGCACAGGGCAACTTTTCGAGGCGAGGAAGTGGTGATCAAAGTGCAACGACCTGGTCTGAAAGCACTGTTTGATATTGATCTCAAGAATTTGAGGGTGCGCTTGTTCTCTGATCTCTTCTCTCTACCTCATCTTTGGTTTTTGTGTGTGTAGAGATTGACCTAAATAAAATGATACATCCCTGTTTGGCTGGTTTCTATAAGTAAAACAGGATCTGCACTCACTCTGTGTGTTGTATGGAGATGGTGAAATTTGTGATCAGGTGATAGCACAGAATCTACAGAATTTGGATCCCAAGTCAGATGGAGCAAAACGTGATTGGGTTGCAATTTATGATGAATGTGCATCTGTGTTGTATGAGGTCTGTACTTTCACCAGGAGCTCTTCATTTTGCTGTTCTGCATGTCTGTACTTTACACCAGGAGCTTGTCCTTTGCTCTTCTGAATGTCTGTACTTTCCATCAGGAGAGAGTGCTTTGCTCTTCCACATGTCTGTTGTACTTTCCACCAGGAGAGTTTTTGGCTCTTTCACATGCTGTTTTTTATTAGTCAAGAAGATAGCTGTTAGGTCCCATTCATGCAGACTGACAGACCGTCTTCTCCTTGCCTTTTCTGGATCCTCCAGTCACGCCTAATTGGCACTGAATGTTTCCGGAAAAAATCAAGAGAGACTTGTCTCTCAGGAAGCTATATACTCAAGTTCAACTTGTTAAAGTTCCAGTTTGCTGTGCTCTCTTCCAGGAGATAGAAAATTTCTTGCTGGTTTTTATGTGCTCATGCTCTACCCTTTTTCCAGGAGATAGATTACAACAAGGAGGCGATAAATGCAGAGTTATTTGCAAAGAACTTCAAAGATTTGCCATATGTGAAAGTACCCAAGATTTATTGGGAAGTTAGCACTCCACAGGTCAGTTTTCCAGACTCCTGAATTTTTTCTCAAGGAAGGAGATAGAGGTGTGCATCATTTGATTGGCTTGCCACAGAATTAAGCAAACTTGGAGGAATGCTAAGTTTTGTATGTTGAAAATGCTCAGGTTCTTACTATGGAGTATGTGCCTGGCATCAAAATCAATCGCATTGCTGCTCTTGATGAGCTTGGAGTTGATCGTCAGAAGTAAGTACTTTCATTTGCAACCATCCATTGTTGCCTAAATATTGGACTCTCTTTCTATCATTAGCTGGCAAGAAAGTAAATTGAGCAGATGCGGTGGTGTCATAAAGATAGCTTTCCACAACTTCTGGGACATATGTGGACCTGTGCCAGAAGTTGGACTGTGATATGTCCTTTTTATATATGGCAAAAATCTGATTTAAGAAAATGATAATTGCAGGTTGGCAAGATATGCTGTTGAGTCTTACTTGGAACAGATCTTACGACATGGATTCTTCCATGCTGATCCTGTATGCATCTCTTCATTCCTTCATTCCTTCCTCTCTTTCCCTCCTTGCAAAAGCAACCTCTCCTTTTCAAAGGCTCAGATGATGGTTCAATGTTGTGGTATCTCTTCCCTTGGGGGAGCTTGTTTTGTATCTACCTCTTGATGGTTGTTAGGGGAAAGCTAGAGAGAGAGAGAGAGAGAGAGAGAGAGAGAGAGAGAGTTTTTTGAAGGAAGGTCAAAAATACTCAGAACGGGTTTGTTTCTTTCCTTCATGTTTTTCTCTCAGCATCCAGGAAATATTGCAGTTGATGATGCAAATGGCGGAGGGCGGCTCATTTTCTATGATTTTGGAATGATGGGCAGGTAGGTGTATGAATCTGGTGGTATTTGTTTGAGTTTTGTTGGTTACTTTATTTGAGCTTGGGATTCTGCGTGAACTTTCACCCAGATTATCCTGAAGGCACATGCCAAAAGACACAGTTGTTTGATGACTGATGTTTCTCTTTTTGTTTCCTCCACCTGATGCTATTCTCTTCTCTCAAGTGATAAAGACTCTTGAGTTTGTGTGAAGAGCTTGAAAACCGCAGATGTCTGACCAGTCAATGATGGGCTGTGCAGCATTAGTCCCAATATCAGAGAAGGACTGCTTGAAGCATTTTATGGTGTGTATGAGAAGGATCCTGACAAGGTAAAACCATCAAATCCTTGGTGGGTTGTTGCAACACCCACCTCAAACTGTCCTTTGTGAAAATGCACACTCATAGTCTGATCCACTGATTGTTTTGATGTATTGAACTGCTGGGATGTAATACATGACCAAAATTCTTGTCTTTTGGTTTTTTAGGTGCTGCAAGCAATGGTGCAAATGGGTGTGCTTGTGCCAACAGGTGATTTAACTGCCGTCCGACGCACAGCACAGTTCTTCCTCAACAGGTGAGTTAGAAGAGTGAGTTGCAGCAAAATGGGCGCACTCGTTTGTTTTATGACTGCATTTCTCATTCAGTCAGTGCTCAATTTTTGACGTATCATCCCTTTTTTGTTAATGAACCAGCTTTGAGGATCGACTGGCAGCACAGCGACTAGAAAAGGAGGAGGCCGCGGAAGGAGAAACACCACTTGGCTTCAAGACACCACTTACAAAGGAGGAGAAAGCAGAAAAGAAGAAAATGCGCCTTGCAGCGATTGGTGAGTTGTTGAAAGCCAAGCCCCTTGATCATGTGGGTTGTTTCATTTTTTTCCTTCTTTTTTCTGAATGGCATTTGGACAAACAAGCAAGCATGCAGAAGGATCAAGGATTTTTCCCCACCCCCTAAACATTGTAATGTGAATGATGCAGGAGAGGACTTACTCTCGATTGCGGTGGATCAGCCATTTCGATTTCCTGCCACCTTCACCTTTGTAGTTCGGGCTTTTTCAGGTGATGACAATGCTCATCATCTCTTAACTCTTGAAACTGTTGTGTATAGGAATTCCTGTTGTTACCTGCCAATTTGCTTTGTCTAAATTGGGCACACACATATGGTGAAGAGTTATGGCAAAAGCACAATTCTTAGGTGAGTTCCAAGTGTGGTTTTCCTTCCACTCCAAAATACAAATACAGAACCTTTTAAAGTTCCTCTATTTGTTTTGATGATCACAGCACTGAAGTTGCAACATGGGTTCTGGGTGGTGGTTTTGCAGTACTAGATGGCATTGGAAAGGGCTTGGATCCTCGTTTTGATATCTCTGAAATTGCAAAACCGTAAATTATCTATCTTGAGCCAATTTGAATCTGGTGGAATTCTACTGCTGCTTTTTTTTTATTGTTGGTTTTTTTTCTCTTTCAGACTTGACATTTGGGTCATTGATCTAGAAGCTATTGAATAAAGATACAATACAAATGTGCCTTCAAAAATGTCTTTGGGGAGTTGTAAATTATATTGGATCTTGTGGCAATTTTTGCATGCTAAGAAGGGGAATTTATTTGGGGAGAGCTCCAGATATGCATTGGAGCTTCTGAGATTTCGGGAAGCTGGCATTGAAGTTGTTTTCAAGGTATGGATTACATCAAAGAATACCTTGTTAATCCTTGGAAGGTATTTTGCTTGTTGCTTGAGGAGAGTATCAAGAAGTGTACACATATAGAGGCAGTCTTTTTTCTTTTCCAAAAAGATCCCAAGTCTGTATCTTCTTACTCCCCAGAACTGGTTGCCTGCTTTGCGACATGCTTCTTCATATGCCTCAAGCCCAACTGTACGTGCTTCAGCTTTTTTGTTGTATGGGGAAGCTAATTTAATTGAGGTGGTGTGTGTTGGATGATCTGGCATTTTGTGAAGGATTTTAGAAAGCGTTGGGACAGGCAAGCACAGGCGTTCTCCAACATTTTCCGACAACCTCAACGTGTAGAGAAAATAGCTAGCATGATTCAGCGTCTGGTGAGCAGACCACCACATGAAAGCAGCCACACTTTTCCTCCTAAATTTCATCAAATGAGTGTTTTTCATCAAATCTGGGCATCAGATATGTGACACTCATAGTTTTTTGCTCTTGTAACCAGATTCAAAGGAGCAAGTACAGTTAGTTTAATACAGGGAGGGGTAAAATAAGATTGGGTGCCTCAAAATTCAAAGGATATTGGAAATTCAGTGAGTGAGTTTTGTTCTATGTGGTTGCAGGAACAAGGTGATCTAAAGCTGCGTGTACGGGCGCTGGAGTCAGAGCGAGCATTCAAGCGAGTTGCTGCCATGCAGCAAACAATTGCACAGGTAAAAATCATGTGTGCAACATTATGCACCTATCTCCTTATATATATATATATATATAGATATATATATCATCTTCCAGTGCTAATTGATATTGTAATCAGAAGTCCTGTCTCGAGAAATACTATATATATATTTTTACTACAATTTTTGTGATTGTGTCAAATCACTTCTGACAGTTGTGAATTGTGGGCATTAGATCACTTTTGACAGTTGGAAAATTTTGGGGCTTTGTTGCAGGCAATTCTTGCTGCTACCTGTTTAAACCTTGGAACTATGCTTCATATTGCTGCAATCAAAGTATGTTTCTATCACAACTTTTGTTGAATTGTGGCTTTGCATTCATTATGAGAAAAGTTTCAATGCCATAGCATATGCCAAGGTTGCAAAAAATGCCACCAAAAGATTCACAAAATACTGAGCAAAAAATGCACGGAACAGGACAGGACTTTTGCAATTTTTTTGTAGTTTTTAACTTTGGGCAGTTGGCATTTGATTTAGAGGTGATGCAGTGGATGGCAAAATCACTGAATCTGATGTCAATAACACTAGCAACTGTGATTGGCATAAACTGTGATTTGTTTACTTCTTGTGTTTTCTCTGAGTGGGAGAGTATTTGTCTGTTTGTTTTCAGGTACCAGCTAATGCTGCATTTACTGGCAGTGCTGTATTTGGTTTACAAGTGCTCATGGGCATCTTCAAAGTGAAAAGGCTTGACAAACAAGAGAAGCTGATCACAGGCACAGCATAAGAGCGAGAGAGAGAGTGTGCTCCTCTCAAAATTTATTGCTGTCTTTGTACTACTGTTGTAGCTAAACAAAAAATCCATAGTTAAGAACTTAATATTTTTCTGAGAGATTCTATCCAACATTTTCCACTCTCTTTTTAAGAATTGGTTTTTGCAGAGCAGTGATGAGAGACCCAAAAATTTACGTTTGAAATCCACGAAATCAGTAAGCACTGAAAGTTGGGGCTTCACATGCTTCTTCTGTCGCGTATGTGCGGCAGGTGGGGTCTGATTGACAATTTACATGTTACCTATGTACTTGAGGAGAAGAGAATTTAGGTGGCAGCTCTGCTGCTGCTGGTACTACTTTGAATTGAATGTGCAGGTTGTCATTTTGCTCATAATCATAGCAGCAAATTTTCATTGATGGGTTACTCTTGCTAGTCTGCTTGGGTTGGGTTACTAGCCCAATGTGATCACAGAGGAAGAATCCCACTTACATTTCAGCACTCCCATCTCTCTTGAAAATCACCTAGTTCTCCCAAAGTGTTACATCTATGAAAATGCTGAGAGATCTCTACAACAGCGATTGAAGGTACTACAAACAAATGAGTTACATATGTTACATAGTGAGTAACTGTGCCTTTCTTCAAATCCTGCTGTAAAACCCCATCATGCATTCAGCAACCACCACAAAACACACCACCAAAAAATAAAAGGACAAAAAGGGAAAAAGAAAAGAACTTGGAACATTGTTTGCAGAAATTTCAGTTACACAATTTTTAAGTTATTGCACATTTTGTATCTATGAGATTGCAGAGAAAATCTCCACAACACTGTGAAAGCAGCGAAAACACCACATTGAGTGCAGTTATTAACCTTAAGAGAGTGTCTCATGAAGTGTCAGACCATTCACCTTCATCATGAATACCAAGGATGACAAGCTGCCATGACTACCCACTGACTTCATCAGCTCCTGACTGTGAGTGTAACAAACTGAGTACAGAATAATCTGCCCGAAATTCAGGAAAACCACTATAGCAATGCTGGGTGGCTTGCATTTCTTGAAGCAACAGGAAGACTCAGTCATGATGGTGGCTAGCACTTGAGATTTTGCTTATCATGTATTATGGCACGTCCAGAAGAAGAACAATGACACTGTGGTGGTCTGCTGTTCAACTGTGACAATGTTTAGAAACCAAAGAGAAACGCCAAAGAGCAGAAAGATTTCAAACTAAGCCATAACTGATTTGCAACTCCATACACAGATAAGACTTGCATCAAAGACCAAACAGGCAAAAGGAAATGGAGAAGAATTTGGACCAGTTTGTTTTGCAGACTTTCCAGAAATGAAAATTGATGTTGCACTAAAAGCTCAAACTGATCTGTGAAAAATACACAATGCTGATCATGTCTATGCTAGTCTATGTCAGGTCCATGTGTGCAAAATGCACAGAAAAGAAGAACAAGTAGAAACAGAGGCAGAAAAAGAAGAAGAAGAAGAAGAAGAGCACTTCATGAGACACTCTCTTAAGGTTAATAACTGTCAGTGCATCTCTCCACAGTGTCAGTGCATAAACATTGATGAATCCATGTTGCCAATTAGGTGGTGTTTCACTTCTGCCTCTCATGTTTTCTAGAGACAAAGGATTTGTGATTATTGCAGGTGATTCCCCTGGTGACAAAATTTACTGATACAAATTCAGGATCAGAGAACTTAACCCAAAACTCTACAGAACAAGAGGTGCTTTTTCCCTATATAGATGGGATGCTCTTGATAGGTATGCTATGATTGGCTCATAGTGGTCTGCTCCTGAAGTCCACCACCCCAAACCACCAGTCCCAATCCTCATGACAAGTCCTCAATTTTCTCTATAAAAGTATGCATACAGGATTCTGAGCTGAGCTCCATACAAAACCTCACAGCTCCTTCAATTTACTTATATCTCTACAAAGAGGGCAAAGCTCATCCTACATTAGAGTTATCCATAAAGTCATGCAATTAGGGGGCGAGAACGGTCAGTTTTGGCATAATTGGGCATCAAATGTGGAACTGGGAATAAAAATCTTACAGAAGGAAATAACTGGGTTTCAAACTAGTTTTTCCACCAATTTCGGTGGTAAACTGAGTTTCATCCTGTCTTTCCTTTTTCCTGAGCGCCTCCACTGTTGCTACATATATTTTCACTGCTCCTACCTGTACAACTACTATAATTACTCTCAAACCTTGTGCATTAAATGCTGCGTTTCAGCATTTCATATCCATATTTAATAAAATTTCCTTACTGTGTGGATACCACTGAAAGAGGGGATTGGGGGCGAAAGCAGAGGAGATAAGGGGTGAAACAGAGGGTGACTTTATGGATAACTTTATTGTCCAAATCATTTCATTAACACCTAATTCCTGCAAGAGCTTATTCTCACCCCCATATGTGTCTATGGCGTGAAGTGACAAAATGGTGGAATGCAAAGGCAATAGTCAATAACATGATGTTCCCAACAAACAGCACTCTTATTAGAAGTGGACATGTACCTGTTCCCTTCCCTTCATGCAGAGGAAGGCAGGTGGATGGTGAATTTGAACTTGTTGTTTGGGCTGATGAGGAAGAAAAAACAAACAGTTGCTGCTCTCTACCATAGCATCAGCTCCATGTGGCTTGCTTGACCTGGCGAACCTGAACATAAAGCACTTCAGGATCAGGATTCAGAAGAAGCCAAATGCAAGACATCTATGAGATATATCCCACAACAACACTTTGTTCTATGGATTTCATCCATAGTTTTAGGAGGATATGGGAGTCAACACCTTTGCGAGGGTGAAGCCCATAGTTTTAGGAGGATACGGGAGCCAACACCTTTGGGAGGGTGAGCCTTGAGAGGTGTCATTAGAGGGCCCTCAAAAGGTTGCAATTGAATAGATGATTGAACTTTTCAAGTCAATTTATCAACTTTTTCTCAGCATTGTTGTGTTGTGCATTACTAGCGATGATTAATTATTATTATTTGGTTTCTTTTCTTATGTTTGCATATGGTTTTCAATAGTTCATCATTATTTATGTCAATGTCAAATTTAATTTTAATTAATATAAATTTCATGAACATTTGTCTAGTAATTAGGAAAGTTAGTAGGAAAGGAGTTAATTATTAGGAAAGTTAGTAGGAGAGAAGGTAGTTATTAGAAAAAATAATAGGAAAAGAGATAGACAATAGAAAAAAAATGAGGTATTTAAGTTTGAAAATTAGGTAGGGGTGTGTAGAATTGTCTAGAGGCAACCATACAAAGGATTATGTAAAATCAATTGTCCAAAGATGACCATACAAAAGATTATGCAAATTTTTTCATATATAAGTTTCTCGACATTTTTTGTCATTCAAATTTGTTTAAGCTATGTCCATCCTAAGGTGATCTTGGTTTAGATATTCAATAAAAAAATATTTTTATTATAATTAGTATATAATTCATATGATATTTAAAATAAATATGATCTAATATTGAAATAATTTCAACTCAATTTCATGTACATTTAATTGAAATCTCCATGCCAAATTGAAAAAGAAAAACCTCACTGTGTCTGGACCAAGCAAGCTTTGAAAATGATAAAAAAAAAACACAGATTAAAAAAAACCAAAATAAGCTGCTGCTAAAATTTACTCATCCAATCTTGCGTGCTCCAGATCCCCATAAGCAAACTCTCCACAGCCAATCCCAAAGAAACCATGAGCAGTAGAGAAGAGAGAAGAGGGAAGGCAGAAAGAAGAGAGAGAAAGAGAGAATGGCTTTTACATATCCTCCCATCTTTCCCAATCAACGGCCAAGATCCAAAACTAATAACAACTAGTGTGGCCTGTGCCGTTGGCCTGACTGATTTTTCCTTCCAAAACCTGGTTTTTTGGAGTTTGTTTCAATTTTCAGCTGCAGAAATCACTTAAAAATCAATATCTCCCACATTCTGAATCCAAATCTTACCAAATAAATTCCTTTAAATCCTGCTCATCAAGATCTTTCCAACAACACCAAAGGCACATTCCAATTCCTCTGAATTTTTCAGCTACAATTTAATTTAATTTTCAGTGAAGAAATCATTCAATATTCAAGAACTTTTGCACGGCAAGTCCAAACGTCATGGAACCAAGGACATGCACCCCTCCTCATCAAGAGCTTTCCAAAGACACCAATGATTCTGAAGCATCCTGGTTCAGTGGATCTCATAACTATAAAACAACCTACCTTCATAGATAATAGGTAACCATCATAATTGGTAAGAGAAGAGTGCTTTTTTACAAGAGGAAGAGACGGTTGTGCATTCCATTCACAACTAGTGTTGAGTTAGTGATGGGTTCAATGCACACTATAAATAGTTTATCCATGGATATATTTGAACTATGTCAAGATATTGTAACAACTACTATAATATGACATAAAAGTGCTATCATCTATACATAATGGTTTTCAGAAACAATAATATCAAATGAACCTAAATTGGATTTGTATTGTTAAATACAACATGGTCCATGATGTCAAATAACAATTAAAATAACTTACACCTAAAGCATACATTTGAAATAGTAAGTTGCCCATACACAGATGCATACATACAAATTGGCAAGTTTGCATTGAAGCCACAACGATTTTATTGATAGTTTACTACTAGAACCCTGTGGCTTGAGAAAAAACTTTGGATTTATAATGTACCCTAATAATTAAATACATCTTTAAATTTTGAATATATGAGAAAGAGGTAAGAATAACAAGTAAAGGAGATGGAGGTTTATTAGTTTAATAATATCTCCCCTCCCCTTCTCTACCCCCTCCAATTTTAAAATTTGTCTAAATTTTCTACATGGTGTTCCAAAATTTAACGATAATTAACCTTTTAGGCATTGAGTGTCTTATAATATCTAGGTGTTATTACTGAATAATTTGGGAAGTAAATTATATTTTCATTTTGAGTCAATCCCAATGATGCATCAGATTTTGTAATATGTGTTACAAGGATTCTAGGCTTGTTCCTAATTAAATTATTGATGAATTGTCTTAATTATTTTTTCATAATTTCTAAAACCTAAGCTTTGATATTTGAAATTGTCACAACAATTGTATACTTGACTAAATGATTTTTTTTTGAATTTATTTAAATGTTCTTATCTTGTCTTTCAATTTTGAACAATAACCTTATGAGCATTGGGTGTCTTTTCCTAATAACTACTTCACTCTCTTTTCCACTAGCCACTTACATGCACGTTAAAAAGCATAACATTTTTTGAAAAAAAAAAACCTTTCTTTTCTTTGTAACTCCATAACTCTTTTCCCCCACTTCCATATATGGACATGAAAAGGCACATGTTATCATGCATTTTCAAGTCATATTTTGAAAAGGTATTGAAATAATAATTATTTTGAATAATGTATATTTTGAATTACTAGAACCTTGTGGCTGAGAAAAAGCTCTAGATGTATGGAATGTATTCTAATACTTTCACTTTGAAAGTATGAAAAAGAGGTAAAAATAATGATAAAGCAGATGAAGATTTATCGATCTAATAATATCCCCTCCCCCTCTGGCCTTTTTATTTCCCGCATATGTTCTCATACAATTTCCAGTAGATCATCATTATTTATGTCAATCTCAAATTTTATTTTTCTATGTAAGATGGACATGAAAAGGCACATGTTATTATGTCTGTTCATGTTATTTTTTGAAAAAGCATTGAAATAATAATTATTTTGAATAACAATATGTTGAATGACATACATACAAATATATATGGACCACTTGAAACCATGGATAAATCCAGAGAACATATGTATGTATATATATATATATGAACTGCTTAAAACCCTCTAGATAAATCAGAGAATATAAGACCATATATATCTGAAAGATTATGGACTGAATTACTGATACTATCTATATGTATGGTATGGAGTACTAATATAGCATAAACATACAATTATATTTGAGAACATACCTACATACGTACATAAATTGTATGCACGCATACATACATACATACATGCATCCTGCGAGTAATGCAGAGTGCAAAGTGCAAACCCGTGGCCTCATTTTGCGAAGAATCGAGTAGTTCTCGAGTGTGCAAAATCCGCACTAAAAGTTAGTGTGACAAAGAATTGAGGAAGCTGCAGCAGCTGCTCGACAGCTTGCTTGGGTCCAAAAGACCAAACTGACAAATCGTAGACACAATTAAGAGTACATGAATGCATGTCGATATGTATGTATTGTATTGTTTTCTTGTACATGAATTTGTAAAACTAGTGAAATTAAAACCCGCTGCCAGTAATTTACGCAAAATTGCGGGTGGCAACTCTATCGAATATCATCACCTCTAAAAATTACTATTTTTTTCCTAAATTTTTTGTTCTAGGTTCTTGTTCACCATGGTTTCTGTGCTGCAGTAGCAGCAGCAGAGTCTATTTACAAGAAAGTGGCGGATGCCGCGGCGGCGGCGCTAGTCCTACTGCAAGTAGGGTTTAGGGTTTAGGATGCAGATGATCATAGGAAGTACTAGTCTTACTGCAAGCAGGGCTTAGGGTTTAGGGTTTGGGATGCAGATGATTATCATAAGAAGATTTCATCGAGCTGCAGTGGCTCGTCGTCAAGCGATAAAGAGAGGTCGACTAGAGGTGGGATGTCTTCAAGATCCCATGTACCCATTAAGCTCGGCGGTTCATCCATGAGTACTAGCTCGGTACACGAGCTCCATGGATGGATCACGTCCATTCCCGTCTCCAAGTTGCAACTCGGCGACGTTTGGTTGTCCACTGTTTGAGCTGCTGCGACTTGATCTGCATACTGCAAGCTCCAGAAGGTCGATGTCAGCGAGTCCTCCGCGGCTTGATTCTGCTGTAGCATGCCAGTACGAATTTTATTTCCACTACCACCGGCCTGTTGCAATGTTTCTCCTCCTTCTCCTCCTGTCGAATTCGTTGCAAATACTATTGATGAATATTCTGGCGATTGTTGATATTCGGCTTCCTTTTCCTCCTCGCGAGAGTGGATGCAGATGGAGAGAGGCTGCTGCTGGGCGACTACTATTGCGTGAAGCTCGTCCTGTAGAGAGTGGTCGCTGCCGCTAGCTGCTGTAGGGCCGGCTGCTGCAAATGTCGGTGTGACTGCAGGCATATCGTTCGTCACGTTCATGGACTCTGTTATCTCCTGCTTCTGATCCAGCTTCAAGTGAGGAAACGTCGTCATCCTTGGCAGCTCGCAGGATGAGTTGCATGAGGTGCTTGTGGAATGAATCCTGAGAGAGGTAATTGGGACGTGGTCGCCGGTGCTAGCTGCTGTAGGGCCGGCTGCTGCAAATGTCGCTGTGACTGCAAGCATCTCGTTAGTCACGTTCGCGGACTCTGCTATCGCCTGCTTCTGATCCAGTTTCAAGTGAGGAAACGTCGTGACCCTTGGCGACTCGCAGGACGAGTTGCATGGGGTGCCTGCGGAATGAATCGTGAGAGAGGTAATTGGGCCGCTCAATATCGGATCTGCAGTCGGCAAAGCCTTCGTCAGAAAATCGGACTCTGTTGCGAGCCCAACAGCCGGCCGTGGCGACGCCCATAGCCCGGGCCCATATTGACTTTGGCCTCCAGCAACAAATCCATCGCTGTAGCTCACAGCTGCAGCACCAGCTGGTCCGGACATAGAAAATGGTGGATTATAGAGGCGCAACGAACTCGCCTGCAGCAGCTGACGCTTTGGAATATCCGAGAACGCGTTAAGAATCCCAGCACCGTAATTATATCTGCTCCACCCATGAGCCTCGCGCGACCGGCAACTGGGGATCACGCTCATCGGATCAAAACCGCAATCTGATCCGGCAGTATCACAGCAGAACGGTAAAACTCTGGGAGCTCGGACTTCTGGAATTATAATATTGCGCGACACAGGTTGAAGGGGCTCATATTGAATATTATCGTGCGCTGCTGCCATTCCCGGCCTTGTGGGTGTTACGCCACCTCCATGAGGACGTCCTGCAGCCTGCAATATATTGGTCGGCGCTGCTGCAGGTTGGTCGCTGCAGCAGCTAGCGACACTAGGTCCTCGCGCCATCGTTGATATTGTATCCGATGTAGCAGCTTCGATCCCTGATGTTGTTGATACGGCTTTTTTGGAACCGGCTGGAGCAGGCGATGAACCGTTTCCAGCATTAGCCGGCTGCTGCTGCGATTGATGAAGTAAGTTCAGACGCGCGCCAGGTCCATGATAAGTCAGTGCCGCTTCATCGTAAGCACGCGCGGCTTCCATGGCGGTGGCAAAGGTACCTAACCACATCCGCGTTCTCAGTCGTGGTTCTCGAATCTCCGCCACCCAACGACCCCATTGCCGCTGCCGCACCCCTCTAAAAGTATGCAATCCATTCTCAGGTCCACCTCGCCGCGGCTTCGTGCTCCCCCGCGACTGCGAAACAGCACCACGTCGACGAGCAACATCCCCGCCACCTTCTTCGACCTTCAGTATATTCTCATCATGAACAAAACCACCTCGTCCCCTCTTCCGGACCCCAGCTTGTTTCTTCGTCACAGCTCCAGGATCAGCTGGCGGCGATGATAGCACCATATTGGTAGTATAACAATTACCGATGCTACTACAAGCTAGCTATGTCGCCAGCAGCAGCAGCAGCAGCAGCATCTATATGCCCTTCTCACACAAACTATAAGAGACTCGATGATCTAGTCGCATCCACAATACGTAGTGCTATTACGCAGAAGAATCAAAAGCTGATCCGACCTCTCGCGGGTGGATGTGTGATCTGTTGTTACAGTTAGCTGGAGAATGTAAAACTATCGAGATTTCTCTAGTAGGTAAGTTATATCAGATTCTTGCATCCTGAGGGGCGGGAGTTTAGGAACCCAACAGCTAGGTCTGCAGCTGCACTTGCACATGAACCATCAGCTGCTGCTGCAGCTAAGCTAGCACAATGTAGTGGTACGCGCGGTCCTGAAATAAGATTTTTGCATCCCGGCCTCGCGAAGCCCACATGGATGGGATCTGTGCGAGTGCTGTTCAATCCGCTACATGCGCGCGAGGAGCCTAAGTTTGTACATCGTGATTACGCAGTCAAAAAGCGAAGATTGCGCGAATTGCGCGCGCTCAAGGGGACGCGCAGCAAATATCCGGCAACGCTTGCTCCCGCGGGGGCCACCACCAGGGAAGGAAGTCGACCAACCTGAAACGAACACGTCGACTACTTTTCCTCAAAGAGACAAAAAAAACAAATACCTATGGTTTCTTTGGCTTCTTTTTTCGCAAATAATAATAATACCTGATAATAATAATAATAATAATAATAATAAAATTATGCAGAGGAAAAGACACTTTTGTTTTTCCTCAACCCAATAAAATCTCGTATCCAGGGGTTTTCTTTTTTCCCTCAATTTTTTTGATATAAAAATTTTGGCAAATGTTTTCCTTTAAGAATAAACAAAATTCTTTTTGAATTGATTTTCACGAGAAAAAAAAAAACTCCAAACACTTACCAATCTTTTTCTGGAAAAATTGCACAAAATTTGTCAGAAAAAAAACCGCAAGTTATATATTAGTCTTTTGTTTAAAAACTTTCCTCCTAGACTTTAATGACATGAAATATGAAAGTTTCTTTCATGAATGTTTTGATATAATTTTTTTTAATAGATAACCTTTTTTTTTAATGATTTTTCTCGATGAACTCCAACTGATAAATTTGGGGGATCTTAGGTTATAATCAATGTTGGGTGGTTCTTTACTTTGTCTAAAGAGGCTCCAGTTCTGGTTTTAAAAACTAATTAGAATGGATCTAGTTTTGGTTTCGATTCTTAAAAAACAAAGGAATTGGGAGATGATAAATTAAAATAATAACTTAAAAAAGGTCTCTTATATGGAAACAAAAATGATGAATTTGGGGAACTTATGATAAAAACATAATTTTAAATGACTTGAAATTCTGTTCTTATGGGAGGAAAAAGACTGATGAAAACCCAAAATAGAAAAATAAAATAAAATATTTTTTATTTGATTTTTGGTTAGAAATTTATTTCATTTATTGATAAATTTTTGCATTTGTTTTCAAACAACCGAGGGCAGTAGCTAAAATGGGCAGTAACAGGATGTTAACTGATAGTGGTGACCGATAGGGTCGGGAAATCTAAAAGGGTCTACATTGCCACCAAAAGGCCAAAAAGCGGCTAAACTGGAACCACTAATGTAACAGTTAACTTGGAGCTAACTGCTAGTTTAGCTAGCTGCCAGTGGGAAAGTGAAAAAAATAGGCAGCAACGACTAACAGCTGGCTCCTAATTTTCCTATTTACTCCCCTTTCCTACTTAACAGGAACCAAGCCCTCTAACTTAACAGGATTCACGGATTCATTCCTACTTAACAGGGATAACAGATTTGCCCTAATCCCGTCTGGTTAAGTAAAATCTGGACCAAGCCCTCTAACTTAACGGGATTCACGGATTCATTCATACTTAACAGGGATAACAGATTTGCCCTAATCCCATCTTGTTAACTAAGCTCTCGACTAAGTCCCCCAATACCCTCCCATTTTTTTTTGTGAATTTATTTTCGTCTTCGTCGAGAGCTTCATGGTTCTTCCTCTCCTTCGATCTTCTTTCGAGATTTTGGTGATCGATTTTGCGCGGAATGATTTGCAAAAAGTTAAGTCTTTCGACTCTAATTTCCCCATTTGTTTTTGTGTAATCGGAGTTCTGTTTTATATATTTTACTTTTTTTTTGGGTGGTTTTTTTGAGGCGATCTGATTGCTAGTGGGTTTTTCTCAGATTAATGCTTGTTGTTGAAATTTGTGAAGAAGACGAAGAAGAAGAAGAAGAAAATTGGAATCTAAATTTGATGATTTCAGAGAAAATGGATTCAGTTGAGGATTGTGTTCTTTAGGGTTGATGGATGGCTGCTGAAGCTCACCCATCGATTCCTGAAGCTCTCTCTATAGTTGTATGTATCAATGTATGTATGTATTGGCATTGGCATTGGCATTGGTGGAAAGAGAGTTCTTGTCGGAAGGAAACTCAAGATTTTCTATGTGAAGGAAGCTCTGATTTTGTGACAATGATGTGATTGGATTCTGATGATGATGATGATAGTTATAGATGGCTATGATTTGTGATAGAAGCAAATGAAGAGGGTATGGAGGGTCTGAGTGTGTAGTAGGGGAATGGCATTTGAGCAAAGATTTATGAAGTTTTGATGATGATGTATTCATCTGCTGGCTGATGATGTACATGCAGTCTGTGTGTGTATGTGTGTGTGTGTGTTTTTTTCTTTATCTGTGATGTTGAAAGCTGATCTGTGTTTGTGGAATTTTGAAAGCTAATGTGTGTTGCATGAGGAAGATTGACTTGTTGAGGCAATAAGTACTGTATAAGATGAATACAGGATGAGAAGGGTATTTTGCACCTGCCAAATTTGTAGTACCATAGCAATGGAGACAGAGACGCAAGCCTGTAGATGATGCACATGTTCCAAAAGTGTCAGGAATTTTTTTATCAGTGTGGATCCAAAAGGTCACTACTCAATATTACCACAAGTATTAGCAATTCCTGTTTTGCAACTGCAGTTAGCGATGATATAATGAGCCAAAGCCTCCTGAAGAATTGAGCCTCCATCTGATTGACTCCTTAGTAGATAAGTTGCAAGCTGTTTTTTTAGGATTCCTTTAGTCAGACAGGATTCCATGTTCAAATGAAATCCTGATCCTCTTTATCTGGTGCTGTAAATTTCTGACTAATTGCTGACTCACGTCCAGCTCCATGCTGTACTGATTGCTGAGTTAAGTTGCAGAAGGTTTTGCCCTGGGTGGGCCAGACAAAATTGCACTGTGCAGGCTTTATATAACTGGGGTGGTGAAGTGCAACAAATGTATGCCACAGTGATTTAATCTTCAGGTTGCTGCTATGATCCTGGAGAACCACTGAGACTTCTCTACGAATAATTTATTTGCCAATCATGCAACACTCCAGACATCCTTGCTCTTCAGGTATGTCATTTTCTGACAGTGTTCTGGGCTGCAATTGGTGTATAATTTCAATACAGCAACCACCCATTTGAGAAGACTGCAAATATGTAATGCCTAGTAGCCTGCAATTTCCAAGTTGAGTTGTGCATTCTCAGGTTCAACATTTTGTTTCAGGTCTTATAAGTGGGGAGCTTCTTGTAAGGCAAATTGTTCATAGTTTTTCCCTGTTGTCCTTTCCTTGAGTTTTTCTTTTCCCTTTCTGTCTGTCTGTTTTTTGTCTTGTCCTTGTTGTCGTGGCCTGTTGCTAGCCAGTAGTATGGCTGAGTCTTCCCCTTGCTTCTGGGATTGCAGCAGAAACTCAGTTCGCAGGTTGGTTCTTTTCACTGGCCTTTTCCCACTGTAGGGATCTGATGAAGTCAGTGGGGAAGTTGTGGTAGTTAAGTCACTATCATACATACTACTATTGATGGTCCCTGAACAGATGTGAGACTGGCACTTTTTTCATACTGGTGTGTGTGTTTTTTGTTTTTTGTTTGTTCTGTCTTTCCTAGTTTGGTTCTTTCTGTGGCTTCCTGAGGAAGTGTTAAACTTGCTTTTTTTTCTTCATTTTGAGAATGGAGATTTCTCTATTCTTATGAAAGATATTCTCAGGTTACACATGTCCAATCCTTGACTACTGAATTTGCCCGCCCACTCAATTTACCAAAAGACAGTCAATTCACCTAACTGTCTTTGTTGGTGGCAACAGGGATTGCTGAAAAAGGGATTCCTCTTCATCTTCAGCCTGCAATGACAGAAGGTCAGACAACTCTCAATTTCTAAATGATTTCTAGAAATTCATTTAGAAATCGTGCTACATGTCATGATTTGTAACAAAAGATTTTTTCATTTGGAAGATTCAAATGGAAGAATCCCTTTCAATCTGCTGTTCTTGATTTGTTTTTGGTGTTCGAGAGCTGAATAGCCAAAAATCTCATCTCATCATTCATTTATACGAGGACCATGATGGTCTAGTATGGTGGTTTGAAAGAACTTCACAAACCTGAAAGAGAAGACAGAATGCATCCAGAGGAACTAGTTTTTGTCTGGATGGACTGGGAGTAACAAGGAATATACCATTTCCACTAACTAGTACTAACGCCATATACCTATGAGGGATGGAGGGTGGATGGATGGACAGTGAACACTTCTCCATTGGGTTCTAGTTTCCTAGCTAATGTACCATAGCTAACTATCACAGTAATCATCATGCACCTTCTTCCTTTGAAATTAAGAAATTATTCACAAAATGGTTAAAGGTTTGGCATGAGGGAAAACTTCCTTTATGAACTGCTTATACCTAAAATTGAAAGGTTTCTTCTTGTTTTGCCAGAACCTCATAGACCCAAAACACCATGATGGATGGAAGAGGCAGGCAGGAAGAAAATAAGACAAAAAGGGAGCACAATTATATTTCCCCAAAATGTATTTCATAACTGTTTGCTGATCTTTCATGGTTTGCATTGGAACTCTCTTAAACAAAAAAGGGTGAATTTATTAGCGAACAGAATTGCATTTGAATCTCTCAAGCCCAGAGAGGTGATTTTTGGTTTGAACAGAATTGCAGATTTGCAAATGGGTGACTTTAGTTTGAACAGAACCTGCATTTGGATCTCTCAAACCCAACTGTGGGTGGTTTTTTCAAACACAATTTCCACTTGAATCTCCTCAACCCAAATGAGTGATTTTTAGTTGCACAAAATTGTAGTTCTCCATTTTGAATCTCTCAAACCCAAACAAGTGGATTTCATGAGTTTGAATGGAATTGCATTTTTCCATTTGAATCTCTCAACAACCTAAATGTTCTCAATGATTTCTTAGCTTGAAAACAAATTGCAGTTTTGCATTTGGAATTGCTCAAACCCAAGTCAGGGATTTCTTAGTTTGAAACAAAAAATGGCAGTAAATCACACGTCTCAAAACTACAAGAGCTTTGAAAAAGAATTATGTGAAAAATTCCATAATTTCTTCATGCAACCCAAGAGATGGGAAAATTCACATCTATGGAAGAAGTTCACATGGTTGATGTCGAGATCTCTGCACTGGCAACAGGAGCTGCAGGTTCTGCACGGAGGAGAAGATTTCTAACAAGCAGCTAATCGCGAGAGGAGAAGAAGAAGAAGAAGAGCAAGGCAATTATTGGAAACGGCGCTTGAAAGTTAGTGAGACAGGCCAGCTAATTTATAGTAGTGCGATATTGTTCCTCGGTGGATTTCACAACTGTGTGAAAAAACACGGTTCTTGTGTCTGGCTGAACTCTCCTCCTATGCGTAGCGTTGAGCTGTGAAGAAGGGAATATTCAGGGAATATTCATTCTGTCCGTTACACCTGAAGGATGAAACTTGAACTTGACGTGCACGCGGGAATCATCATACAAACTCGCATCGCCGCAATTGAGAAAGTCAATCCTGCACAGACTGCTGGTGGCTCCCATCACCACGGCAATATATAAACAAATCTGCGGGAAGTTGGCTGGAAGATGATTGCGGCCCGGCACTTGATCCGCACAAAACCCAGACTTGTTCGAACAAGAAGTTCCTGTGGGCTTCCCCCATCGACTCTTGATCAGACTGGGTAATATAGTCTAGAGCGTTGCCGCGATGCCGCCTTAGAAGAGAAGCCACAACAAAAGGTGAACACTCGCAGCCACGGGATTCTTCGCGGGACAAACGGGATACGCGGTTGTTCATACCATCGTACAGAAGCTCTTGGGCAGCATGATCAGATCAACACGCAACAATGGACTCTCGTCGTGGGGTCAAGGGGAAACCCTTGAGGAACTCACTCCTTGGTTTCAAAAACCTTTGAGGATTTCCTTGGTTTTAGTGTTTCAGATGGGTACTCTTAGGGTTTAGGGTTTTTTCATCACTTTGAGTTTGTACATTTTCGGCACGTGTTAGTTTTTTCCTCTTTTTCCATGTATGTGTTTCATTTCTATTGTAATTTTGTGAAAGTTGTGAAATCTAATTTTTCTCTTTTATTGTGTGTGTGCTTCATTTTCTAGTGTAACTTTGTGAAAGTTGCAAGCTCCAATTTCTGGCTTTCTCTATTTTTTGATGTATGTGTTTCATCTTTTTGGTGTAACTCTATGAAATTTATGATTTTTGATTTTTTTTAATAGTGTATGTGCTTAATTAAATTTTGGTGTAATTTTGTATGAAGTAGTGTATTTTTTGGTGTAATTTCTTTTCTAGTGTATGAAGTAGTGTATTTTTTGGTGTCTTTTCTATTGTAACTTTGTGAAACTCTACAGTTGTGTGAACTTCAATTCATAAGATAATTTTTTTTTGGTGTATTTGTAAGTGTTTCATTTTTTTTAGTGGTGGTGTGTGTAATTTGTTTTTTAGTGTAATTACATGACACTCTAAAGTTGCAAGTTTCAAAAAAAAAAATTTGGGGGTTGTACTTCTATGAAACCTTAAAATTGTGAGTTCCAATTTTTGATGTGATTTTTTTTTTGGGTGTATTTTTAAAGTATTCCATTTTTTTCTAGTGTAATTTGATGTAATTTTAAAGCGGTGAGTTCCAAATTTTGAGGTTTTTTTTAGTGTATTTCAAGGTCTTTCATTTTATTCTAATGTAATTTTATGGAACCCTAAAATTATGAAATTTAATTTTCCATGGTTTTAATTTTTGAGGTGGTTGTTTTGTAATGCAACTTTGTGGAACCCTAAACATGTGAAATTCAATTTTATGTTTAATTTAAAAATGAGTTCTTTTGGTGTCATTTTATTTTGTATGATTTTGTTGCAACTATTTATAGGTGTGCCCAAAGTTATGAGGTCCAATTTTATTTGGTTCCAATTCGGAGATGAAATTTTCTATAGTTATGAACTATCACTATGACATAATTCAAAACTCAGAATGTAATTATAGCTCCTTATGGAACTTATCCATAACCTAAATAAAAGCTTCATTCATCATGCAATCCATGTTGCCATTACCACCTTATCACATTATTTATCGTTATGATGTCTTGAATTAATCTCACATTTATAATGTTTGAAGATTATTCTATTTCCATTGGACCTTTTATTGACACCCCCTCAATTGCTTCATGAATCTCAAACATCTTCATTTACACGACTACTCACTAAATACCATAATAAGATCAATGTTTTGTCAAACATTACGAATTTTGGCGTCTATTTCTAACACCAACCCTCTAGAGATTTTTCACCCCTAATCACGCAGCTAAAGTTCTAAAACTATGATTACCAACTTTTATTGAAAAAAAGAATTAACCTTACATTTCATTAATCTATTACCAAATTTTGAAAAAAAAAAACCCTTCATGTAACCATGTGCAGTCATCATTCCTTGTTCTAACATGAAGTTGCTAAAAACCCCTAATAGCCTTACCACACCCGAATATCCTTAATGCAATTCTTAAAAATTGAGACTACCGCACGTGATTATGTTGGTATGGCTTACAGGCTATAATCATTTCAAGAAGATAAACTTATGTAATCAATAGATCACAACAAACCTTTGGTTTGGTGGGCATAAGATGTGCTTTTCATATGTTCCTTTTTGGCTTGTTAGGTGTTTGGCATTTTTTTAACTTATAAGTTGACACGGAATAATGTGTGCAAGATTGAAGATGTTGATTGGATTCAAGTGTGTGAACCTTTTGACCAACAATGTGATTCATACAAGTGATTGTTGCAATTCATCCAAGAATCCTTGGATGCTGATGAATTACATTTACAATAGTTTAACACCAAGTTCAATTTGAAGGATTCTCAAGGATTAGACGATTAATCTACATCTATTGGCCTATTGAATGTTGTTCAATTGAATGATCTTAAAAAAAATTTAGTTTTGGTAGGTGGAATGTAAGTGTGAAAGATTGAGTGAATAATCTAAACTTAGTCAAATGCAATCATGTTGAAGGTTCAAAAAGTTTGAAAAACTCCTTTCCAATCCAAGAAATTCCATACTTGGAAGAACTAAATAGGAGGTCCCATTGGGATAATGAAAAGAATATACAATTGTTACATCATCATAGACATTAACTACATTGTGACGTATGTTTTTTCATACCCAACAATGTTTATCATAACATGATGTATAACTATATATTGGGGTTTTGGACTCTAAAGGAATTTAGTTGGTCATTAAAAAAATTAGCAAAGAAGAATTTTCCTTCTTAGTAATGTGTTAAAATTTGCCAAAGTTGTGCATTAAATAATAACTTCATTTAGTATCTTGTGCAAATGGCCAAGGTGCACATTTTACATTTTAAAAATTTGGATTAGATGTAAAAAAGAAAAACATAAAATTAAAACAAACACCAAAACCAATGAGATCGAGGGTGTGCCTAACCAACAAGAAAAGTTGGATGTGATGATAAGAACCATTGATGTTCACATCAAGTCTCCAAAGGACTTTCAATATTTCGCCCCAAAAGAGGTTTTGGGAAAAACCTCAAGTGTGTGTGTTGGGGGAAAGGCCATGGAAGGGGATTTGAGGGAGTTCCTTTTCATTCATGTGGGAGATATGGCCAAGGTTGTAGGAATGGGTCTCGATTGGGCGAAGGTGGTGGTCACTAAAGAGTTTGGTGTGAATGTGATACAAGAGGATGAAGGCATGTGGACAAAATTGTGGTGTTTGGAACATTTTGTCCCAAGGATCATAACTATTCCTAGCCCTAAGCAAGAGTTAATGACACACCCAAATTTGACAAAAACAAATGGGGTTGAATTGGAAGTAAACCTTGGTCATGTGTATGTGGAAGATAACAAGGAAGAGAATGTTCGTGCATGCTTTCCACTAGTTTTTGAATTGGTGAAACATACTAGATTAGGAAGAGAAAATGCCATGAAAACAAAAGAAGTTTCAAGGGCAGAATCCAGTGGGTTTACAAAAGGTGAAAAAATTTCAGGGGCAAAATCTAGTGGGTCAAGACAAGAAACAAGGAGAAATGAAGATGATGAAGGATTTGAGGATCCATCTAGAGGCCCTCCCAACCCTTTGGATCCTTCCCTTTCTATTGGTTGAGAAGATGTAGAAGAAAGGACTCTCACAGTGAATGTTTTCCCAAAAGCAAGGTAACTTGTTGTTCCATTAAGGGGCCGTGCAAGCCCTCCAAGCATTTGTCTTACATTGGTATTTAAATTTCAATGGAAAGGAGAATGTAAAATGATAGATGTTGAAGTAGCAACACAATGCAATTTTGGAAAGATGCAAATTGGGGCTACTAAAAATGGGTTAGGCTTTTACGAAGAGAATATCACAATCTCTTTGGATTGCATTGATGAGGAGGAGGATGCTACAATGGCGACTAAAACACATGTTCAAAATGTGGAAAATTTGAAGAAGACAATTGTAGATACAATCACAACAATACATTATTCAACACATCAAGTTGGAAGAGAACTTGAATTAGATGTTACTCCTCTTCTTCATAATCTTCCTCTTCATGCTCGAGGAAAATATGATTATGCATGGACAAGAGGTGATAATCTTGCGCATGGAAATATTCAATAAATGTGTTTTTCCCAATTAGATTGTTTTTTTGTGGATGACCAATCTATTCAAAGTGAATTGAGGTATAATTTTCAATATCCTCAAGAAGTTTTGCAAGACATTGCATTGTGTGATTCCTCAAAAATCAAAACAAAAAAAACATCTTGGCTAATTATTGTGAGTAATTGGGTGAATTTGAACATGAATGATGAAAGCCCACACATTTTTAGTGTGGAACAACACATTGTTTCCAAAGAACACTTAAAGAGGTCATTGAAGTTTGAAGGGAATCTTACTTTCACACAAAAATATTATGAAATAAGCTTCAATGAAACATGGCAACTAGATAGATCTATGATCACACAATCTCCCACCAACATACATTTGACCATCAATGAAGGAAGCGTGGTTCCGGTCATCAAACAATGTTATAAAATGAACTTGAAGGTTAATCATGCAATGATGCATATACCTCACAAAGTGAAAGTGATACCTATTTGTCATAGTGACACCAATCCCATGATTGTAGAAGTGTCATGAAAATGTCAAGTTCAACATTTGAGTGACATTTGGGACTATTTAAAATGCTATTTTTGTATATCATCCATGGTAAGTACTAGATTTTTGGATCTTGTGATATTGTGCCTTTTAAAACATTTACATTCATAAATGTGCACATGACATATGTTTTGTGAGTTATGTGGGTCATTGTTTCCACATACCTTTTCAAGGGATCTTAAATTGTAAAATGAACATGTTGCCTTGTTGTTTATTAGGTTGTAAAGTTTTTAAGGTTTTATATGTGTGTTTTCATTTGAAGGTATGCTTGTACTCAACATGTACCTCTTAGGCATTTGGCATTTGTGCTTGAAGGTTGGTAGGCCAATGTGTGCATTCAAGGTTCTTGGTTCTTGGTTGGTTTCAAAGTTGTGGCATTTATGATAATGCTAGTAGTTGTTGATTTTATTTGTAATCTATGTTGGGATGTGCAAGGGGTTGGAAGCGTATGTGTGAATTATGGCACTCTTGGCAACAAGTGCACCTGCCAACATAAGCAACACAACTTCTTTTGAAAATCTCCATGTAATTTGTGAAGCTCTAGAGCCTAGACCAAGCAAACCTGCAAGCATTGGCTCATGTACAAATATCAAGGTAGTTACCTATTGGTGCAAGGGGGCCCCTACTTTCAGGTTCAGATGCTACCAAATCATTTTTATCTCAAGGTTTGTTAAAGTTTTAGACCTTGTGATCCATGCCAAAGGGTAAATTTCAACTTGCTGATAGAAGACAAGTTTATGTTGCATGGTTATTTCCTAAATTGAACCATGGTGATTTGTCAAAACTCTAGCACCCTCAATGGACAAGAGATGCACAAAGATGTTTGTTAGTGCCTCATAGCTTGAAACCTGGAAATTCATATGGAGTGTGATTGAGGTATGGGCATAAAGCAAGGGCATGGTTACAATTCATTGCATGCAAGCTATGCCAATAGTCATTGTCCACATGAGTAAGCATTTGTAGTGGTATCATGAGAAGATTCATCATTGATAGGCATAATTTGACTTCTACAAAATTGTGATTCAACATTTTGTACAAATTAGTAGGTTCCGGATGATGTCCAACAATTCGAATCACAAATTGAAATATAATGAATCTTTAGTATTGTTGGTGTCATCACAAAGTTCTTTTGATGGTCATGATTAGGAATTGAAAATTTGAATCTTCTCATTTTGGTAATAAAAAATTGGCTAAAAATGTTTGTGCTGGCTATGCTGGGGCTTACTATCTTATGGATATGATTAACTTTCTTACTTTAATTGTAGAAAACAATAAACTCATCAAAGAGTGAGACATTTTTGAACAAAACCCTTGTTTAGAGTTCTAATTCCCTACATGAAGTTTTACTCAATGTTCTATTTTTGGTTTTGTTTTCTTATTTCATATTTAAAAAATCTTTTTTTATGGTGGCTTTATGTCTGTAATTAGGATAAAAGTGCATATGACTTGTTGGCAATGCAAATTCAACATTCAATCCCAACAAGCTATTTACATTACAATTTATTTCCTTGGGTGCAATAATCCAATGATGAAGTGGGCATTATTTTGAAGAACCTTGATGGTCTTTAGATGGTTGGACAATGCATGGTCAATTTTGTTGGGTTTTTGTTTTGGCCATTATGTTGTCCATATGATGTCATTTTCAAGTTATTTGTTGGTTTTGTTGCTTCTAAATTTATGATGTGTAGGTCATTCAATGACAATTATGCATGTGTTGCTTGTGGGGAACATTGGTCAAGGTAAGCATGCACTATGCTATTTTATCATATGCATGCAAGTTTCGTTTTTTGAATGTTTTTATTTTTATTTTTTATTTTGCCATTGCCCATAAGTTTGATTTTAAAAAAAAAAAATCTATTATAGGTTAATTGTCAATTCTACCCATTTTGTCCAATTTCTATTCATTTCTATCTACTTTGTTCATTGTGTTGATTTCTATCCATTCTATCCAATTTTGTAGGTATGTTTATTCTATCTAATGTCTATTATGTTTGACCTGTCAAATTTGTTTATTTTATTTATTACAAGAACTTACCTTTTTAAATTTTTGTGAGTCTTGAGTTTGTGTTTTGTTAGTCTAGATTTTATATTATTCTTGTGAATATGTTTTTTTAATTTTTTGTGTTGGTTGTTTGTGGTTGTTTATGTGGGTAGTTGTTTGTTCATAGTCCATTATCCATTGCGCCCAATAACCATTTTTTAAGAAATAGTTTGCAAAATTGAAGGTGGATTCAACTACAACTTTGAATAACAAATCATCTTTAGGTATGATCATGGGATGCTAAGACTTTGAACTATAAATCAAAGCTTCTATATCTTTTTTTGGCTACAATCATACCTTGCATTATGGGCATATGTCATATGCATTTTAATATTTTTTTCTTGTCTTTTTGTAAGTTTTGTGACAATTTGTGATGCATAGGAAAACTAGATGACAAAATCCACATCAGTTTGAATCAAATGAGAACTTTTGAAATCATGACTTAAAACCCTAACCATATTGGAAATTGGATACATTTCAACAACCGTAAACCCATACCTTAAATGGCCATGAGTTGAGAAAAAAAAATTGAATTATACCTAAAGGTTTTAGATTTTTTAAAAAAAATTCAAAATCTCACCCAAAAAGGCAATCAAATTTATAAAATATATGATACCAAGGACCATATTATGTTCTCTTCAAAATCAATACCCACAAGACACCAGTATGCACTATGCAATGTGGATTTAAATTAAAATCTTGTCACCAAGTTTATTTCAATTCATAACATAATAGTTGAAGGTAGGTGGAGATATTCTTTGTTACCTAGTGAATGGTAGAGATTAAACAAGGCAGAATATGACCAAGAGAATGGTAGAAATTAAGACAAAATGTAGATGGTTAGTGAGTTGGATAGCATGAAAACATTTCAATGCTAGTTTGAGGATTCAAATTACTTTCGGAAGGAAAGGACTTAGGATGTAGTTTTGGAAGTTGATGATTTTTGAAAGATTTTTTTTACACGTAGAGAAATTTAGAAAGTTGTTAACAAATAGAATATTTAAATAGTGAGTAGTTTAGAATTTTGTTGGGTTTTGAACCACAATTTTTCTAATTTTCATTTTTGGGTTATTACATTTCATACTACAAATGTTTGATATATTTAATTATGAGTAAAGGAAACAATAGAATATTGATGAGGAAACAATGAGACTACTTTGAACTATTGTGTTTTTCTAATTGAATTATGAATTTTGATCATAAATTTAGATTATTGAAGATAATAGAGAATTTGAGAAATAAGAAAATGGTAATTGTAATAATTTTTTAAAAATGTATACAATTTATAGAGGATTTAGAATAGGTAAAACTCCAGATTGTGAATCGTTGTAAGTACTTTTGAAAATATAATGTGTATAGTTTTGTTAATAGGTAGAGAATAATTATGGGTAAAATTTGTGCCCACAATTCTTGAAATAGAATGGCTTACGATGGGCCTATTCCAACATGGGTCTATGTCATTCCAATACCTAGGTGTCGGATCTCTGGGTTTATAAGGTATCATCCATCAAGCTAATCATAAGTCATAAATTCATTTACAACAGACATTAAACATTACTTCAAAATTTTAATTACCTTATTTGTTGCCCATGGATGAAGTTCATGCAACAACATCTATCTTCATTTGTTACAAATGAAATTCATCCATTACAGTCAAAATCTTTTTTCTCAAGGGTTAAACTTCAACAGAAAAAAACTTGTCCATAGAACCTATCTATGCATCTGCACAAAGTCACCACACCCAGCTTGCACAAACACAAATGGTAGTTCACAATGGTTGCCAGAGAGAACAAAGAGTTCTATCATCACAATGCCTTGATAGTTCATGTGACCTTTCACATCCACCCAAGGCAATTAGAACTGAACTTCAAAATCAATTCCTGTGAACTGCTCTTCCTAGCATGTTATATATTTAGGTACTTCCTCAGACAGGAAACAAAAAAATAAACCCTAACACACTGAAAGGAAAAACCTCAGTTGAGAAGAACCCATTTTAACCAGCTTCCTAATCATTCATTGCTCACTGACGGTTGTTATGAGCAAATGCATAACATACCACTGTACACATAATTCTCCATATGTGACATGTAAAGCACAATTGTTACAGGGAAAAAAAGGATCCACAAACAAAGCATCTTTAAGATTTGCAATGCACATATATGTCCCATCTCTGTTAGTGTGATCCAGGTCTTGCACTCTGCAACAGTCTAGAATCACTGACAGTTACAGATATGCACAAGCTGAAATGAATTGCACCTTGACATGGTAGGAAAAACATCAGTGTTATCAGGTCTCTATCTCTGCATTTGGACCTCTTATTTAGTGTATGCTGTATCTACTTAGATTATATCTATGAGACTGTCCCCAGGTGTAACTTGGAACAAACATGAACAGTAGAGACTTAATCTTCAGTGAAACATTGATTCAATTATGCAGTGTTGATGATACATGTGTTGCAACGTTTGTAGTCTACACCATATCTATGAGACAGTCCGTAGCTGTATCTAAGAGACTGTCCCCAGGTGTAATGAAGAACAAACATGAACAGTAGAGACTTGATTCTCAGTGAAAGATTCATTCAATTTCATGCAGGTTGATGCATACACATGTTGCAACACAATGCTTCCAATCTAAATGACCACAACAGGAGTTGCATACTGATGGTACTGTCAACCCAAACGTTTGTGGTTTGGATTGGTTTATGAACCATTTACAATGTGCTTGAAGCATCATCATCATGTAGAAGATAGACATGATATTTCATCAAAATATTGCTCAAAAGATTGTTTCTATGATGATGATCATCTAAGAAATCATCAAGAATTCTGCATTCTTCTACCTCTATTTCGCGCGCTTGGCGGCTCGCTTTCCATGGCCCTTCTTGGGAGGGCCTTTCCCCCGTCGCTTCAATCTCTCGAGCTTCAGCAACCGCCGCTTCTCCTTGGGATCTTCATACATGGGATCCAGTTTCTGTATCGGCGTTTCATACCAGCCCAAAAGCTTCTCCCCTATCAACTTTTTCCTCAACACTTTGTGGCCTGACCTTTGTCCATTTCCTATCACATGACCGAAAATCCGCGCTCTTGCTTCTAGGAGTCCTCTCAACATGGCTTCATCCTCCTGAGATCTAACATGTCCTGTGGTTCGGGCACCAGATTGCAAACCCTTACGAAGCTCCAAAGATTGCACTGGGGTTGGTGCAGATCCTGTACTGAAAAACCGATGACCTAATGAGCCCGGGGATGATGATGCAACAACTTGCCTGCTTGTTGAAGTCTCAACTGTCGACCATGAGCACCATCTCCGAGCACTGCCTAGGTGCTCACTCAACAGTTTCGCTACCCTTGTTGCCATGCTTCATCAATTCTCGCGACTCCGCGGACGAGCAAGAACTGCAAGAAGTTCACTCGAAGAAACTAACCCCAGCATTTGCTTGCATCATCAATGCGGGTTTTAGGATTAGGATATCGACATGCGGATTTCTAGGGTTAGGGTTTCGGGAATTAGGGTTTGGCGCCTTTCGCAGGATCCCCCGTTTGTCTTCGACTCTCTATCTATTGCGTCTCTCTTCTATCTCTGTGTCTGTCTGTGCGAGTATGTGCGCTCGCGCGAGAAGGAAGGAAGGAAAGAACGCAGCAGGCTGCTGCACCGTGTTTGTTTGTACTCGGGTTCGTGTGCACACATCCCTACACAGCCCGGTGCTAGTGGCATCAAACAGCTTTTCAAGATGGTGAAGAAAAGCAAGAGTAAGTCTTTCATGCTTGGAGTCCTCGTTTGAGTTTTCAAGGTTGTGTTTATCGCAAAGGCTTAGAGGTGATGTTTGTATGTGTGTATGTGTTTGTGTGTGGTGGGGAAATGGGCTAGGTGCGTTGTGTTACTTTGAGATGCTGATGAGAATTGGGAACTTGGGAGTTTTGGACAATGGAGTTCTCAGTTTTTTGGAATTTGCTGGTGTGGTGATGTAGAGAGTAAAAGCAAGCGCATGCCATTGCGGAAGAAGTATAAGATTCTGAAGAAGGTGAAGGAGCATCATAAGAAGAAGGCAAAAGAGGCTAAGAAAGCTGGCACGAACAAGAAAGCTAAGGTTGAGAAAGATCCTGGAATTCCCAATGCCTGGCCATTTAAGGAGCAGGAACTTGCTGCCTTGGAAGCCCGCCGGGCCCGTGCAGTCGAGGAACTGGAGCAGAAGAAGCAAGCTAAAAAGGAGAGGGTGAGATATTGCACTCTTTGTACCTTGCACAGCTTATGGACTCTTGTTTTTGTTCCATTTAGAAGAAGAAGAAGCACACAGCACCTAACAGGGTGCTTGATGAACATTCATAGCCTGAGCTCTTTGCAGCCTACCAGCATAGTGGCTAATGTATGTGTGGTCCTTGTTGCAGGCTCAGAAGAGAAAGCTAGGACTACTTGACACGGAGGAAGATGAAGACCTTTCTCAGCTTGCAAAGGATGCATCAAAGCGGAGCTTGGAGTTTGATAAACGGAAGAAACCTAGGGTTTCTGAAACTGTCAGCCCACAAGGTACTGTGGACCATGCATAGTGGGATTTTGGAAATGTGATCCCTTGATTGCTTGCAAAGCAAAATTGTTGACCACTTTTGCAATCAACTCAATTCTATTTGAGGTTGTGATGTGGTTTTTCTTACAGGTTGATGTTGTGATCTAATGACTGGATGTGAAATTTCAGATGGTTCACGGAGGGCATTCTACAAGGAATTCATGAAGGTGGTGGAAGCATCTGATGTTGTGATTCAAGTATTGGATGCTAGGGATCCCCTGGGTAGTAGATGTGTTGATGTGGAACGAATGGTGCATAAGGCAGGCCCAACTAAGCGCATTGTGTTACTCCTGAATAAGATTGGTATGGTTTTTCTCCAACATAGGCAATCCAGTCCTTTAGTCTGAGGCTGCACTGGAGCAACAAACTGTCACTGGTTGAACCGATTTTCAGTTACAAGCTGCATTGACTCACCTCTGATAAGTCTAATCTGGCTAATGTATCTCAGACTAACCATTTGCTATTGCAGATTTGGTACCAAGGGAGGTGGTTGAGCGATGGCTGAAGTACCTTCGAGAAGAACTGCCAACAGTGGCCTTCAAGTGCAACACTCAACAGCAACGAACAAATCTGGGCCGTAAGTCATCTAGGAAGGCAACTGAGAATGCAGAGGTTTTGCAAACTAGTGATTGCCTTGGAGCTGAGACTTTGTTACAGCTTCTCAAAAACTACTCCAGGAACCAGCAGGTAGACTTCTTGTATCACTTCTGTCCAGTCTTCATTCCTCTCACTGTTAACTAGTTCTCTTGAACTTTTAATGTTGTTGCCGATGGAATTGCTTCAGCTGACAAGCACCTTGATTTTGCAGCTGAAAACTGGGGTTGTCGTTGGTGTTGTTGGATTCCCAAATGTGGGGAAGAGTAGTCTCATCAACAGTTTGAAGAGAACAAGAGTGGCAAGTGTGGGTGCAACTCCAGGTGTGACCAAGGCTATGCAAGAAATCCACCTTGATAAGCATGTGAAGCTCCTTGACTGTCCTGGTATTGTATTTGCATCCCCTGGCGACAATGAAGCCTCTGCAACTCTCCGAAATTGTACTAAAGTTGAAAGGCTTGCAGATCCCATCACCCCAGGTCAGTCAAAGACCACTGGCAGCTGAGCTTGGTGCATTGATTTGCTGTCATCTGCCTCTTTTGTATGTTTTGACCTGGCATATTCTCGATGACAAAAGACATGATGTGCCTCTTGCAGTGAAAGAGATATTGCGGCTCTGTCCAACAGAGAAACTGATGTCAATCTACAAGGTCCCTCAATTCAGCAACGAAGATGAGTTTTTGCTGAACGTGGCCACAGTGCGTGGCAAGCTCAAAAAGGGGGGTGTTGGTGACAGTGTTGCAGCAGCCCGTATGGTGCTTCATGACTGGAATGAAGGTCCCTTCCCTTCAGCTTATTCAACTGTTAGTTCCTTGTAGGTTATGAATGGAGTAAAAGACAATTTGGTTCTTCATAAGTTCATGTTCATTGCACAAAGGTCTTCCGCATATCTAGCCTCATCATCATCATACTTCCTATTTGCTTACAGGTAAAATACCATACTTCACCACACCACCAGCACGGGAGGTTAGTGAGCATGCTGAGTCCAGCATTGTAGCAACCTGGGGCAAGGAGTTTGATGTGGAGGATGTGTTTAAGAATGAGGAGTCCACTGTCATTGCTGGTCTACCATCTCTTGTTGACACATTGCACGTTGAAATGCCATCAACTGCACCACTTACCATGGACGTTGACATTCCTGAGGTACTGTCTAATCTCAACTTGTGTACTCCATGCATCCCACTTTCAGCTGCTTCAAACTTTTGCTTAGTGTTTCTCTCTGTCTTTATTGGAGACGTCCTTGCTGATGGAGAAGTGCCTGGTTCCAAAAGGTAGGGGGAAGATGTACTTTGACTTCAGCATAATAATCTACTCTGGCCTTTGCTTGCAGGGTGACAGTGAGAATGAAGAAGAGGAGGAGGAGGAGGAGGAGGAGAAAGAGGCAGGTGAGGATGCAGGGCTTACTGAGATGGACACAACTGAAACAGCAGTGGTAACCAGGGGCCGTGCATACTTGAACCAAAATGACAGGCTCTATGACGAAGAAGGAATACAGAACCCTCATGCCAAACGAGCTGAAAAGAAGCGAAGGAAAAAGGCAGGAAAGCAGGGTCCAGCAGCAGATGCTAAGGAGGCAAATGATGACTATGACTTCAATGTTGATTATCAAGATGGTCAGGTTCTACTACCAGAGCAAGAAGAAGATGACACTGACGAGGATGAAGAAGATGAGGGAGATGCCATGGATGGAGTCAATTAGCTGGTAGCCCAGGAACAATCCTTGTGACACTCTCAGCACTCTCTTGTTCTACATCGGAACAAGAACCACGTGAGAGTTGTTTCATTCATCCACTTCATAGTCTACCTTCATGTGGGTTTGCACTGTGATTTCTTGTGCAGTGATAAAGTACTTCTTTGGGTTTGATTTCCTTGTTGGGTCTCCTTGTGATTTGTCTCAACATTTTAGTTTTCACTACAACTGGGTGTTTCTAATGCTTTGATGCGAATCAAGAAATCCTGACTCACACAGGCTATGTGTGCAGCAGTCATATAGGGACTTCACATCTCATCTGCGATGTATTCTGGAGAATAAGACCAATTCCTCCACTACTCCCATAGTTGGTTTGGTTTCAAAAGAATTCCAACTGTTTGAAGGTAAATGATAAACATTTGCCATGCTCATAAGGTAAAACATAAGGGTGAATCTTTTGTCAAATTTTCTACATTTATCATGTGAGTACAAATTGGGTAAATAAACGGCAAGACAAATTATTTACCCATGTTGCCAAGAGAAAGACAATTATTTGTGCAATTGGCATTGTAAACATGAACTTGCAAAATTTCGAACAGGATATCAAAAGTGAAATGAAACCAAACAGTTGCATTTAGAATATCCCATTCTCCAACAAAGCTCGAGGTCATAATATTTACCCAAATGAGATGTGACAAAAGAAATGAAGAGCATGCTGATGACCAAGGCTCATACCCTTCAGATTCCAACAAAAAGTTCTGACCTCGATACAATAAAATGAATCTTTAGTCATAAATTTCCTTTCATTTTAACAATTTTCTGATATGCCTCCGCACATTTGGGGCTCTATGAATATGTACCAAATCCAACATGCAATGATTTAGAGCATCTTCACCAGTGTTTTTGTTGGAGTTTTGTGATCCAGCTAAGGTGATGATCACCCAGAAAAAGGTTTAGCCAAATTTTGCTATAAATGAAATGTGGAATTAAAAAAAATGTAAGCATCCTTCCATATTGTTGGCTACCCTATTGGAACATGATATCAAAATCTGGAAACTTTTCTGAATCTTTTTTCAAAATATGGTGTCAGAAAATCCCAAAAACTGGGTGTTCTTTGAAAACTTTAAACAAATGTTGCCCATGAAAAAAAGACTACTCTCCACCAACACCCCCTATTTTCCATCAATCAATGTTTAACACATTCAACATAAGGAGTTAATTATTCCCCATCCCCACCCATAAATGAAAAAGGATTTACTGCATTAAGTGCAAGATTATTTAATAAATGTTACCACCTGTCCCAATCATTATGGTTGGCCAATCAAAACCAGCTATTTCCTTCCAAAACCATTTTGTGTAATTTGATTGAATTTCCCATGACAAAAACTACTCAAAATTTAATACCTCCCACACTGAGGGTTTTTTGAGAATATCAAGAGTGCACTCGAATTCACCTATAATTGTTAGTTTCAATTTAAATGAATCTTCAATAACAAGTATTCTATAACTTCTTTACCATAGGTTGAAACATAATGAAACCAACTCAGTACACCCATAACTCATTCAGGGTTTTCCAATGGTGTACCAAGATTGTGACGAGGCACCATGGTTTTGGAGATCTCAACATGCCAAACACAACAGACAAACTACCTTCCTTCATAGATAGATGGGTGGGAATGGGGAAATAATTAACACTCTATGTTGGATGTGGGCAACTATTATAGAGGCCCAGATAGAGATTGTGGGCGGTGACAATGCTAAATTGAAAAGGTGAACAAAAAATAAAATACTGCATTGAACTCTACACTTGTTTTCAAGCTACTTGGATCCACAAGCACTTCAAAAGATCTCACTATTGCAGTGTTCAGTCCCTGTTCTATCGTTAGGATTTGCTTGGAGAGATTGAATGGAGCATTATTACCAGTGTTGGGGCAGTTCTCACTCTTTTGTGAAAACCGCCAGTTCCGGTTCTCACAGTCATTTTAAAGAACCTTGAAGGTTCTCATTATAAAAAAGAGAAGAAAAGATTTAGATAACCTTTAAGGGTTTCAGGTTTCTGGAAAAAAAACCTCCAACGGTTCTCATAAAAATTACAACCCTCAATTTTCAACAACAGCCGATTTTTTCAAAATTAAAAATTCAGAATGTTTTTTTAAAATACTTAATTTATTTTGAATTTTAATTTAATAAATAAAAATTTCGCCCTTCTGTAGTAGGGCCCGAAGCTTGTTCGTGAAGCTCCCGCTGAAGGAGCGGTTGAGGAGGCTAGCGCCACCCAAACTAAAACCTAAACCTAACTAAACACTAAAGTTTTCCTTAAAGTCATCATGTCTTCACCCTGCCTTTGGGCCTCTTTTCACCCCCTATCCCCTCTTTGAGTGAGGTCCGCAAATTAAGGAAGTTTTATATCATCTGAGTATGAAATGCTGAAACTCAGCATTTAATGCACCAAGGTCTGAGGTAATTATAGTAGTTGTACATGTAGGAGCAGTGAAAATATATGTAGCAGCAGTGGAGGCGCTCAGGAAAAAGGAAAGACGGGTCAAAACCGGATGAAACTCAGTTTGGCACAAAAAGTGGTGCATTTCTGAGTTTGATCCCCAGTTGAAGGCTAATGTAAATTTTTGGAGGTTTTTTTTAAAAATCTCACCGGGTTTTGGACCAAACTCAGGGTACTGGTGCCGTGCTTTCCTGACTTTCCGCCCTGAAAACCGGTGGCCATACGTTTTAAAGGTTATCAAAAAAGATTCAACTGATACCCTTTGGAAATTTCAAAAAGACGATTCTTACTTGAGAGAGAATCGAGGGGCAGGTTCTCAAAAGGTTATCACTTTATGCAAAAACCTCTGGTTTTCATTCTAAGAACCAGACTGAAACCCTTAAAGGTTCTCACTGAAAAAGTGAGAACTGCCTAACACTGATTATTACATGCAAAGCTTCCAAATCAAAGTACCTATCCTTAATATGACTCAGAATTCGACTTCTAAAAGGAGCACAGAAGATAACCTTTGCACACTTCTTTGAGATGGAGTAATTTTTCAAATATCGATAAACTGTCTGAAAATGCTACATTCAACGTTGGTTTCAACGTTTTGATGACATACATTCCACTGCGCTTTCTATGACCCAAGAAGGACTGTGAACTGTACATGAATAAAAACAGAAACATGCTTCAAGAAAAGAGAATTTTCTCAACCAACTCTGAATCTCCCTTCGAAATGAAGCAAAGTCCAGTACCAACTTATCAACATAGTCTTTTGTTGAAGGGATAACCCATACAAAAACCAGACATTGGTTCACACACACACACACACACACACACTTGTGTCGCCATGGAACAGAAATGCCCACTACTTAGTTTTCAATTTGTGCATGATGATAATGCAGCTATCACTTTGACTTACTGAAAGCATCATTGATAGCTGGCATGATTTCGGGCCTTCGCTCTCTTAGATACGATCGGAGGCCATGATCCTTGTAAGTTTTGCCCTCCTTATAATTATCAAGGATGCCAGCTTCCCTATCTTCCTTGTTGACTCTTTTCACGTACCACCAAATGACAACATATCAGCAAAACAAAACAAAACAAATTAGGACATCATGCTGCTGCACAATGAACGAGCAGATCTATAAAATCAGGCTGTTTTACAGTTCAAAATTCGATGCTAGCCAGCCCCTTGAAAGAATTGTAGGACTATGGACTGCTAAAATTGCAACCCTACAAAAATCGGTGCTAGTCCCTTGAAAGAAAGGCTGTACTTATAGACTATGGACTTCTTCTAGAAACCCTATGAGGGAAGCTTTGCGTCTTTGCAGGTAGGGTGTGCAGACTGACATTTCTTATTACTACACCCAGACAGACACAATGTCTTCATTTGTAATGTAAATCTGCTAGTGCTCTCTAAACTCTTGACCAGACAGGCATAATAAAGAGTGTAAGCAAGGATTTCAATAATACAGAACCCTTTTCCAAAATGCAATTGTGGAAGTACAAGAGGTAGTAGATGTGTGGGGTTTAGAGAAAACAGCAGATTCTGAGTCCTGACACACAAATTTGTTGAAATAGATGAACAATGTTCAAAGGAGAGGAGGAGAGGGCTGGATTACAACTGAAGGATGATTTGTTGCTAACCTGACATCAGGGTTGAGAGTAAAATGGCGAGCCGCTATGAAACCACTTAAGCCAATCCCAGTTGCCACTGCCGCAAATAGTGGCACAATCTGCTTCACAAATAACATGGCAGCACCATCAGATACAGTTCCTCAGTTTTTGTACTTAGGGTTTTACATACCCTTCAAATCAAATGAATCAGGAAGAATTTCCGGACAAAACGGTTCATCTGAAATGCTACAGAAACACAGCAGAAAACACAATTGTTCTGGCACTAACAAACCTCAGAGACAGACAGTGTGAGAAACTTCTTTCTTGAGCAGCTCCACTAGTATCCCATAAAATTTTCTCATAAAATGAATCATAAAATTTTCTTGTGACAGCTGCATTCATGGCAGGATGGATTTTTTCCCCCATCAGTTCTAGTTCGGGGATTCAAGAGTGGCACTGGCAAGCTGCAGCCTAAGCAATTCTTTCTCAGCAAGGCTTGACCGATTCAACGGATGTTACCTCAGGCCGGATCCAGTGCTGAGACCACCTGGAAGGATTCAAAGCCATGATGATGGTAATGAGTTCAACCCTGAATTCTCTCTCTTTTGAGATGATCTCAAAGGACCCAAGTTTCAGCTAGTGGCAATTTTACAAAGAACCGGGCTGCAGCAAATTGGGAAGCCAAAAAGACAAAAATTCAGTAGAGTTGTGATGAAGCAACAATGCGCGAGAGGCTTCATATTGATCATGGGTCTGAGCTTCTCCTGTACAGCTATGAGATACATGATATTGGTGCAAAAGCTGCTGCAGTGACGCGAGAAACAGAGACGCGTGCATGCGTGATGATGAGAGAGGGGGATTTGGTTCTTCTCCCAAGAGCAGACTTTGGTTGCACGTGTCTTCTTCTTCTCTGTCTGCTTTCCTTTTGTTGCATGCGAGGATGGCATCAAGGAAGATGACTGACCGCTTTCACTGAAGAGCGCAATTTTTTTTTTTCCATTTTTTTTTTTTTTTTGGGAAGCACAATGGCAGACCCAACCTGACAAGCTGTTGGCACCCCAAGTCTCATTGGCAGAGGACCCACAGGAGCTTCACCTGCACTCCACTGGGTTTGAACTCAGGACCTTTTATAAGGTCCCAGGGCTCTAGAATGGGCTATAACATTGAGCCATCAGTCCTGGCGTGAAGAGTGCAATTTTGCTATACTCTATACCCTTCACCATCAGGAAGAACTGTTAGAACAAGCAAGGAGAATAATTCTCCCTCAAAGCCTGAGAAAAAAGGTAGCTTTCTTTATGTATTTTACTTGCTCTGTATACAATTACTTTGTCATGGCCTTCTTTGCTCTCCATCAACTTCAGTAAACCAATGAATTTGCACAAGTGCACAAATAAAGTGTTTTGCAAATGTCACAAAATTTGGTTTAGAGGTTTTAAGGCTGTTAGGCCTTGGTTAATAAACTAAATAATGCACCAAGTAGCCTGGTACATGGTAGACCCATTGATCTCCAACTTTTCCCTACTGCTCTAGCCACGATATTGTTATGATAGCTCTTTGGGTAGCTTTGAGGGAAAATTATTCTCCTTTGCTCTAATTGGACAACTTTTCATTTTGTGTCCAAAATCCTGAAATAGTAGTATACATGGACTAAAGTCTATTTAGTTTCAAGAATTCCTGATGTATCTTGTGTGCAACTTACAAGGTGCTAATTTGGGTGGAATTAGTGGATGGCAGCATGATGGTTCAAAGCACAAAACAAATGATTTCATTTCACACCAAATGTTTGGATACATTTGGTGTGAAAATTCTTTGGTTTGTATCTGTCCAATGTTCATATAAAGTTGACTAGAGCTTGATCTTCAATAAGAATTGTAAGACCACCTGAACCTTAACATGTATAAATTCTTAACCAAAAGAACTGCATTTTCTATCTACAATTTTCAGGCATATTGGACGAAGTGGCAGACAAAGACTTTGAGTCTGACCGTACCACCACATCTGCCTCTTTGAACCTTGTGTGCAGACACCTCTTCAACAATGGACAAGCATTCCAAATAAGATACAAACAAGAGAGAAGATGGTAATAGTGAAGAAGTGTGAAAGCACATTACAAGGACCATTTTAGGCAAAATGAAATGTACTTTTTAAAGTATATTTTGGGGGCAGTTTTTTTAAAATTTCATCTAGCGTTTCGATAAACATATAAAATGAATTTTAATACAAAGGCCTCCAACATAATTTTTTAAATTTTTCAAATGAAAATAATTTTTTAATAAAATAATTTTTGCAACACACTTATGTTTATTTGAATGAAAAACTTATTTAGATGTTTTTTTTTGTAAAATCACATTAATCAAACTTTTCAATTATAATTGAAATGGTACAATCAATTCATATTCAATATATGATTAAATATTTTATCGAGTTTTACAATTATTTGAATCATTTAAAAAATATATTTACATTTTGTAATATATCGTGACAACATCTAAATTCTCACAAATATATTCTTTAATCATTTAATACTAATCAATTTATTATTTTTTTTGACAATTTTATTATTTGACTATTGAACTATCTTATTTTAAGCATAATTTATGAATTTTTAAAAAAATATTGACTTGTTGAAAGTTGAAAGTTGCATAGTTTCAAAAAACAACATTTTTTGACTCCCATAATGTGCTTTCACCCAGAAGCCAACACTGAAAAGCAAAATTTATGGCCCCAAAAACCAGACTTGCACCTTCTGGTCTGGCTCCGTAACATCATGCAAATCTAATGAGCTTGTCCCAATACAGATGATGCATTTGGCATGCAAACCCATAATTAATCTATCTCCCAAGTGCACGCAACAAAACTGAGATTTGATGTAAGATGAAATGATTTTGCAGGATGAGTCATTCATGAAATGAGGCTTAAGAAATGCTTCCAAACATTGCTGTAGTTCCTCACACTACATCTGCTTTCCAATGAATACAATAGTTGGAACTACAAAATTAGTTTTTGAACTATGGAACAGTCACACCCTAGAGTTGTCTATTGATATTGGGTAAGTTAGCACCAATATTACCTGGTTATTGCAACACAGATCTAAGTTGGCACTCTTTTATTAGAACTAACATAAGAACCGGAGCATGGAAAAACACCTCCAAACACATTCAATTTTTTTAGTAAGCAAGCTGAATTCTTTTTCAAAGCTTGACAAGGAGACTAAATTTTATAGCAAACTTGTCTTAATTTGAATTAGTTGGTTGAACTTAGACAGACCCTTATTTAAATTTGTTGTAATACTTTATACCTATACAATTTCTAACATTGGGGAGTATGTAGTGTGTGCATCGAACCAAACGCAATTTTTGAGCTCATCCTCAATGTTTTGAATTTTTAAAAAATGTGCCAAACCCAGAATCAAAGGTTTTAAAAATCTCCAACCTGCACCTGGAGAACATCCAACTAAGGAATCTCTGGAGTTGGGTAGTCCAATAGTTATTGTTATCTCACATGTTTGTGCAACACCATCACTAGATCCCAGAAAATAGTGATTGAGCAGCTTACTTGTGACCTGACCCTACCAACGGCGGGTGTCATCCTCCTGGAATTCCAGTTTCAACAACAATGCGATTCCAAACTGTGGAACGAACCATGGATGATTCCACACTTTAGAATCGCTTCTGCCGAGACCCGCCACCAGCACCCAGATTCCGAAGAATCGACGACTTTCGCGCGACGCAATGCCCACGTTCCTCCTCCTCCCCCGTCAGAGACAAATCGCTCGACGCTGCAAATTGCATTCTGTTTATATTCTGTTGTGGCTTCTTGCGATTTCTCTGTGCTACAGCATTTGCATCCAGATTTTAAGGCGGCTTTTGTTTGAGCTTGATGCGAGCGGAGGAGGAGGTTGTTTGAGGGAGATCGGCTTCCTTAGGGTTTGGTCTGAGGAGTTTCTTTGAGGGATATCGAACGCACTAGGGTTCGGTTTGAGAGAAAAAGCGAGAGAGAGAGAGAGAGAGAGAGAGAGAGAGAGGATTTCTCGTCATTGAAAACCGGATCTGTAGGAGTTTGAAGAGATTCCGCAAGAATGGCGAAGGGATCGCAGAGCCAGGCGTCGTCGACGGTCTCAAAAGGGGGTTCGTCTGCAGCGGGAGCTGGAAGGACGGGGCCCGCGGGATCGGGGCCGCGAGGAACTGCGGCAGCTGCCTCGGGGCTGAGAAGGAGGAGGACATCCTCGTCGTCATCGGGAAATGGAGGTAGTGGTGGATTCGGAGGAAGCGGCAACAACATGTTGCGCTTCTACACAGACGATGCACCTGGTTTGAAGATCAGTCCCACGGTTGTGTTGGTTATGAGCCTCTGCTTCATCGGCTTTGTCACGGCGCTTCATGTCGTTGGCAAGCTCTACAACTACAAGTCTGGTGGTGCATGATTTGCTGCTGTTGCTGGTACGTTTGCCGCCGGATCTTCGATGCTTCAAACCCTTAGGTCTAGGTCTGGTATCACCTCTGAATAGGGATGAAAGTATGGCATCTTTTCCAGGGCTTTCGGTGAAGCAAAAGGAGCTGACCAAGTTGTAGTGACTGACTGACTGTGGGCCAAGATTACTGGAGCTGCATCTCCCCCATGTTCTCCTCCTCCACAAGCAAAGCTCTGATGAGTTTTGTGTGTGATTTGTCATAGCTCATTATAGAGTGTTAGAGCCTTTGGTTTCTGTTTCACAGTGACTCTATGGCATCCAGCCATGGATTTTTGATACTGATTTGATTGCAGCTTTCAACAAAATTTTCTAGATTTCAGTATGTGGTGGCAAGGGTTGTGGCAGTTTCTGTCATGCAATCCACAAGTTTGAATGGTTTCAAGTTGCACCTTGTGTCTGCTTGGAATTTTTCCAGCATGGTGAGGAAGCTGCAAAGGTGCATGGTCTGATTAAGTTGGAGGTGGTTGTGTGCATGAGTTGTTTCTGTATATCCAAAACAGTTGACACAAAAGGTTCAATCTCCGAATGAATGTCACTCTGCTGTTTTCCAAGAGTCCTTTAACCATTTCAAACTTCAGTTTCTCATATTTTAGGGTGCAAAGTCTTTCTTGTCAATTTTCCTCTGTACACCTATTTTGTCAAGCCCACTCTTCTGTCAAACTTTTAGATTTTACTGTACAAACTGGACAGTTGAAAAAAACCATATATGTAGGAAAGTGGTGCCTTGTCACCACCATCTATGTTGTTCTTTAAACAGTTGTGTTTGCCAAATTAACAAATCATGGTTTATGTTTTCTCCCTCACTTTTCTCTTATTGATATCACAAACAATAACCTCATCACATTAGTTCAACTCATGAGTGCCATTTTCTGTATATGAGTTTTGAAAATCTGCTATTCATGATAAAGGTTAATGTCTTACACTTTGTAAGTGACTTGTACAAGGATATAGCTGCCCTCATTGTTGTGTTCAATTTCAAAGTGTTGATTTAGAGAGATGATGGTTTGGAGCAATCTCCTAGAAATGTGCTGAAGCTGAGCTGCTTGAAAGAATCACACAGTGATATAGGTTAACTACATTATGCAGACAGATTTGACCTACCTAACAGAACTTGCTTTAAGGCCTTTGTACAACTCCAGGGAGAGAAGTACAATCCACAAGAGTGGTCTGTCAGTCACTATCTGCTGAGTAAATGGACATGTCTACAATAAAGAGCAGGTTTTATCTTAACTATGAGATTGCAGAGAAATCTTCATAACAAACACATTGAAGCCAACTCAACAGTAAGTGGAGTTACAATATTGTGCAAGTGATCAACCATCTTCATCATGAAAAGCAGTGACAATTTGCTATGACTTGCAGGTTCTTTGAAATGCCACTTGCCATCAAACTTCTTCTGTATGATTATACTTTATACCTTTAGTGACTGGACATTTGACCACAGTACCCAAGAAAAAGATAGATCCCTAATTGATGCAAACTTCCTTGCATGTGATTCAAATTGTATTTTTGCCAAAAACATGTCTTTGGGGCATGCCTGAGCACCAGGGAGCGGCCTCCATGCAGAAAGTGGAGAAGTAGAAGACAAGGTGAGTGCCAATCTACAGCTCACTATCAACAGTTCCAGTCTGACCAGTATTTCCATTGACAGCCACAAGCTCTGTTTCAAAAATCAAAGTTGCCCCACCTGCACGACACAAACTGCACAATCAAACCAAAGAACATAGGAGGTGCCCGAAATGCAGCTTGATTTTCAATACACAAATCTGATAGTGGCAACTGATGTAACTTCTGTTGTGAATGAGGATTTGTGACTAGAATGTCCGCTGCCCAAGACCGAAAAACAGTCATAAAAATGTGCTGCAAATCCATCCAAGGAGAAAAGTTATAACTTCCAAGATATGGTTTAAAGTTAGACCACACCTGGAATCTTTGGAGGAGAGCCCTGAGCACCATAACCCAAGGTGGATGGAATCTTCAACTTCCGCTTCTCCCCAACACACATACCCAACAGACCTTGGTCCCAACCTGCAAAACATCAACCCCCAAAATGACATTTCATTTCATCTCAATAATCTTCAGAAGTACTGACAATTTCTTCACCCACCTCTCAAAAGAGTACAATATAGTAAGTGTAGATTCGAAGTATCTGCAACAACCAAGGCACACACAGGACAGAAAAAAAAGCAGATATCTATGGGAATTTTGCAGAGAAATCTCTAAACCAACAGTTTGAAGATAACATGACTAGGAGTGGTCATATAGCCTTATGAGAGTCACTCACAAAGTGTCAGACTATCACCTTCATCATGAAAAGCAGTGACAAGCTGCCATGACTACCCATTGACTTCATCAGCTCCTGACAATGGGTGCAGCAGATATGTATATAACAATCATCCAAAATCTGGGCAAAACCATTTATACAAAATCTGTACACAGGGTTTCTGTTACATTTCCAGAAGCAACAGAAGACTCGGACATGATGTTGGCTAGCACTCAGGAGACATAGCTAATAATATAAAAATCAATAGTACAAGGAGGAACAAATAAATGAAAACACTGCTTGACCTTTGATGACTGATCCCTGTCCAAGAGCAAACTCAAATGAGCTTCCTCATGGATAGATAGCTTGAGTCAAACAAGGTGCCATCAATGAGTGATTCCTTGCCCCAAATGAACACACAAAAAAAATGCTGAAAAACAATATGAGGGCCTGACCTTTTATGACTTGACCAGATCCAAGCTCAAAGTCAATCGGGTCACCTCTTGCATAGCTTTCATCAAATACACTCCCATCTGTGAGTGAACCCTGCCCCCCACCATCTCCCCCTCTCTCCTTCAACAACATTTCAACATTTCTGGTATAACACAACAATGAGTGCAGTCACAAAACCTTGTGAGAGTTGCTCACAAAGGGTTTCTAAAATCTTCTATGCATTTCAAGTATATGGAGTTTATAACCAATTATGGAACACTCGACAGAAGGGAGGGGATTACACTCACCCGATAGTGAACCTTCACTTGGTCTC
>Ga0116227_10001836_pt1 | contig 48202 bp, 29 predicted proteins | sample S1TSphgellanicum_FD_89693 | JGI IMG/M metagenome (GOLD analysis project Ga0116227, IMG submission 89693) | Host-associated microbial communities from peat moss isolated from Minnesota, USA - S1T2_Fb - Sphagnum magellanicum MG | ecosystem: Host-associated > Plants > Peat moss > Unclassified... | reverse complement strand
TGCAGCTACGAACCATGTAAGCCTTGTGGAGAAAGGTCCTGAAGAATGGCTCCACATTCCTTAACAAACCCCACTGCCACCTACATTTCCAGAAGCAGCTCATATGATCAGCATTCACACACATGTTTCTGGCTTTACCTGTCCAGATCTGGGATTCAACAAAGTGAATGGAGCTTGAAAAGCAGTTGGAGAGGAGGAACACAGATAGAGAAAGTAAGAACTTTGAAATGAACTGATTCTCATATCCTGAATGATAATGGCTGGAAACTAGATTCCAGGCAAACAGCAGGCTGCATAACTTTCATCAGGTGGAGATGTCAACATGAAATTTCAGTACTTAAAAACAAAGCTCCATATAACCAATGAATCCCAAGGCTATGTAAGATGCACAAGTTTGGGTGATCAGAGTAGAAGTGTGATCACAACTGACCTCCACACTGTCATCTGTAGGCTTATCCAAAAGAATTGTAAGCAGCTCAAGTGCAAGGATCTCATGTGCCACCTGCTGATTGACTAAGTGGGCTATGAACTTAGCAGCTGCCAATAAAACAGGCTGCACCCCACAACCCACATTACTCACATTCAGTACAAACCAAAACAAATAAATTCAAGGACAGAAAAACCCAAAACTTAGACTCAGAGCTGCAATGAACTACTACATACAGATTTTCCTTGAAAACCTGTGAACAAGTGTCGAGGGGCAAACCTTATCATTCCGCTTGAATGCTCGCCGAAGCTGCAAGATGATCCGCTTCAACAGAAGCTCACCCAACTCCGGAAACTTGGTATTCACCACAGCAACCAGGGCAGCAAAAACATGGGTAAAAGCTGGAGAAGCCATCTGGGACTTCATGCAGGAGCGAGCAAACAAGCCTCGTCCTCGTATCAAATTCTCACCAAAAAGTTCTGGCAAGATATTTTTGATATTGGATGAATTCACCTTATTGACTAATCCATTTATTGACTTCCTGAGTGCATCCCAAGTCATCCGCTGATATTGTGCGGAGCTCTTGTCCTTCACATCCCTCATCATTTGTGCAAGCTTGAAGGGAGGAACATACACACCTCCACTTCTTCCTGCAGCTTGCTCAATGGGCTTCTCAATTGCTCTCTTCCCTTGCACCAGCCTCTCAGTCCTTATTACACCATCTGCAGTTTCAACACGCCTTACATCAACTGCAGGCTCATCTTTCGCTAGCTCCTGCACTGTTGCCTTGGACTGGTCCATCCTAGAATAATCTATCTCACTTCTATGCCTTTTCCCACCACCATCTCTTTCTCTCTTTCGGTCCATCCAAGCACCCTCCTCCTTCTCCTCCTCCTCCTCCTCCCTTCTCTTGCCTCTGTGCCTACTCTCCCCACCACCATTCCTTTCCCTCTTCTTCTGAGAATCCTCCTCCTCCTCTTCCCTCCTCCCGCTTCTGAGCCTCTTTCGATCAGTCCGAGCATCCTCCGCCTCCTCCTCCTCGATTCCGGGTTTAGGGTTTAGGAGCAAGGGCACTGTTCTTGCGTGTCCAATTTGGACATTCGATTGTAGCGCTGTTGATCCATCCTCTTCACCGCCACTGCGGTCCCTCTTCTTTCGCTCGTAAGCGTAAGCATCCTCGTCCTTCCTGTCGCTTCTGTGATCTTCCCGACGCCTATCTCTGTCCCTCTTTCGCTCAGTCCGAGCGCGATACTCTTCCTCTTCCTCTCTTATCCTATCTATTCTACGCTCATTTCTATGGCTATTGTAACCCTCATCACCATCCGTGTCTCTCCTCCGTCCTCTACGGCCATCATCTCGAGCGTCATGAGATCCATCTCTGTCATACCCAGAGTTCCTCCACACAACCGTACCCATAGCTCCTGAAACCTGGAATAAAACTACTACTCAGAGTGGATTCACCAGTGCAATCCCGATCCCGATCCCGATCCCGCAACAGACAAAACCAAGAAGTCCCGCAACCCTCCGTCTTCTTTCGACCAAAATCCCTCACAATCGGCTACAGCCCAAAAAAAAAAACTACACAAAGACTTTGAAACTGGCAACCAAAAAAAAAAAAAGAAACATCCACAATACACAAACAAACAAGGAAAGTTTGCAATTCCCGCAAGCAATCCTTCCTTCCTCCCGATTCTCGCACGGAGGTACCGAGGAGAACCACCTTCGCGGCCGCAACACTAAGCCCTAATCCCGGGGCTCGAAGCAAGCGGATGAATCCACAAACCCTAATCCTATTTTCTTTTTCTTTTTCTTTTTTTCTGTTTTTGAAATTAATGAAAAATATTTTTAAAAAATTTAATATCCAATAATAACATTATTATTATTATTATTATTAATTGCAAAAAACCGACCACGTTTTCTACCAATGGAAATTGCGATGAAAAAGGCGGGAGCCGTGTGGACCATGAGAGGCGGTATGCCGCCTTGCCACCTTCGCTTGCTTCCTTACTTCCTTCCATCGCCACTTACGACTTACGTCTCTCGTTCGTTACGAGCTAGGTGGTAGAACCCTACCTAAGGCCGGCCGCAAAAGAACCATAGGTACCTACTATCTACCTACTTAATTTATTTAACATCGTAGGGGTGAAAAATAAAAAGTAAAATTTTAGAATTTTTTTTAAGGCTAGCTATTATTTATGTTGTTAGAATTTAGTTAAGAATCAAAGCCCAAACTATAAATAAATAAATAAGTAAATAAATCAACTAAAATATTTGTGTGCATTTTTTTAATGTATTTGGTTGGGTGGGAAATGATGGGTAATTCCACATATGGACCTTTGTTACCTTTTTTCCCTCTCTTTTTTTTTAACCCCTCGCGCTTTGTGTATTCTAGGTAGGTAAGTAGCGTAAGTAGGTAATTGGGTAAAAGTAGGTAAAATTAGGTAGTTGCTTGGTCTAGAGAATGCCTAGGTACAGACACTGCCGCCCCCGCGCGAGCGCGGCCTAGGGTCTGTAGGAGGTAAAGTGGCTGAGTTGTGCGGTGGGTGGGTGGCTGGGCGGTATACTTCCGTCTCTCTCCTCTCGCTTGCGCGTCTTTCATGCGCTCTTTTTCTCCTTTCGTTAACTAAGGCCGCCATCGCTGCTGCTGCTCCTCTAGTTCTACATCAACAACAACGACACGGTTGCCTTTGCTACTGTCGCTGGACTAAACAGCACACGGACGAAGAGATGCAGTCTTCTTCCTTGTTTGCGCCTACTTCTCAAGTAAGCGGGAGATGTGTAGATGGCTGCTGGAGCGAGGGAGAAGGTGAGGAAAAGGTAGTAGAGCAGCAACAGCAGCAGCAGGTGCGGAAGCTGGAATTGGAAGCATATGCAGCCGTTTTGCGGGCATTTGGAGCACAATCGGAGGTGCTCACCTGGGCGAAAGAACGGCTGATGTCGGATCTGAGGAAGGAGCTCCGGGTAACGGAGGAGCAGCACTGGATGATTCTTGGGGAGGTGGATGACGTGCTCCGGGAGTATTGGCCCGGTGGTGGTGCCAGTAGTCGGATGCTGCTGGCTGCTGCTGCTGCTGGTGGTTCCGCCGCAGCAGTCATGGATGGAAACGCTAACGCCTTGCAGTCGCGGAAGAAGCAGAAGACGACGGAGCCTGTAGGGAGCCCTTTTGTGGAATCGGCGGCAATAGCAGCAGCATCAACAGGTGGTGGTTGGACGCAAGGCGGCGTGTCGACGAAGCGTGGCGGTGGTGGTGTCGGAGCTACGAGAGCCAAGAAAGCTGCGGCGTTGAAGCCCGTTGTCGCATCACAGCCTGGGGTTTTAGGGTTTGATATTCCCGTTGATAATTGGTTAGGACGTAGGGTGAAGACGCGATGGCCAGATGACACCTGCTTCTACGAGGCGGTCATTACTCGCTACGATCGCGAGAGAGGCTTGCACGCACTGGTGTACGACATGGACACTCTAGACGAGACTTGGGAGTGGGTCAATCTCAAGGACATGAACAAGAATGACTTGCTGTGGGTGGATGCTCCCAGGGTATCATTAGCTGGCAAGAGGGTCCCGCCAGAGGAGGGAGCAGGGATGGGCAGAGACAGTGTCACCACCACCACCCAGGGCATCAAGTGGCAGGAGACTACAGTAGGCAGCAGCGGGGTTCTGTCAGCCCTGATGCTGGGTAAGCAAAAGAATAGTCAAAGAGGTCAGCAAGCCATATCCATATCCAGTCCACAACAACAACAAGTAGCTCGACCTTGGGGTGGTGGCGGCAGTAGTGCAACTCATCTTGACATTGTGGGGCTTGCTTCCAGAAAGGGATCTAGCAGTGTTGAGGTTCCAGATTTTTCACCTCTGTTCACGAAGGACACAGATGCTGCTGCACTGGAGCAAGAGGAGAGCATGGACAAACTGGAACACATCAGGAAAATGGCAAGTGAGCATGAGGTGATGCTTCATAGAGCCTTGGCTGATGTTGGTGAATCTGAGGATGATAGCGATAATTAGAATTTTTTCCCCCTCCACAATTGGTGTAACATGATCATGACCAAAAATACTGAGGCAGCAGGATTTCTCAAGGAGGAGGCATGTCCAGTAGGAGTCTTGCATTTTACAAGTAGCTTGGAGAGGTCTCTCCTGTCCATTTAGGTTAGATAAAAGAGTCTGGAGTGGATAATCGACTCTGGTCTTTTTTTCCTCCCCCACTAACCCGTCACATATCTTTTTCAGTGTGCTTGGTTTTTGTAGCAGTGGACCCACTTTGGCATTGTATAACAGGATCTCCAATTTACAAACATGCAATTTCTCTATTTATCTTCCTACTGGTGGCAATTGTGTTGGTATTCATTTATGCTGCAATATTCATAAGTTGCTCTAGTTTTCAGGAGTCTCTGAACTGTATGTTATTAGGGTAACTGTTCATTTTGGCAATGATTTTTTTGAAGATCTTGTATGTTTCAAGAGTTTTCCAAACCAGTCAGGTTAGCACATTGTCATATCTTCTGGATGCGTGGCCAACTAATTTGATAGATCAGTCATTCAAAGAGAAGTACATACTGCAAACTTGGCATGGTCAAGTATGAGAAACCATCATGACTCTTGTGACTTGTGGGCAATCACAAGACTCAAGAAATCTCCCTACCTGCTTGATGTTTATGGGATGCTGCAAGTAGGCTTCCACTATCTTCAGTCACTTACACTTTTGAATATAACTGTTCTCAGCCAGAGTATGCAGCTTATTAGCAAACATGCTTTGTGTGCCTCATGTGGATTCCTGTATTTCTGATTCTGTGAAACTTAGAGTGATCAACAGTCAGTTTTATATGTTTTCTAAGCTTTGTAGCTCAGAGGAGTGCTTCCTACCATGAATACTGAGCTCATTAGTCTTCTGAAGAGAAAAGGTTACTCTTCAATGTTACCAAGTAAAACAAACCAGAATTTTCCATTAAAAAGGAACTGTTCTGTCTTTGGTATTTCTACCTTTGGTATCTTCCAGGGTTTCCTAACCCTAAGCAATGAACTTTTCAAAGCCCATAGTATCCTCAACAGATCTTGCTCTTAAAGTTCTCCATGTCATTTCTCTCTTCTCTCATCTTTTCTTCTTTGCTTCTTTTTTTCAGGTTTCTCTTTCTTCTGGGTTTCCATGGTTGTCTGTTTCTCATGTTTTGTCAGACTAGCCAACATCATGGGTGAGCTGTCCCATTAATTTCAGTCTTGGAACAGAAAACTCAGTTTGTTGGTTTATATATGACATTGGCCTGCACCTACTACCAGGACCTGATGGGGGCAGTGGGCATGTTATGGTAGCTTGTCGTATATTTGGATGTTATGGAACATTTGAGTATCTGTCCCTGTGCTGTTTTTCAAACTACCCCTCAGTTCTGTTTTGTTTTCTCTTTGTTTTTCAGAGTGAGTGCTGATTTTCAAACTGCCCCTCAGTTCTGTTTTGTTTTCTCTTTGTTTTTCAGAGTCAGCTGCTGGTTTTCAAACTGCCCCTCAGTTCTGTTTTGTTTTCTCTTTGTTTTTCAGAGTCAGCTGCTGTTCTCTTCCTGCTCGTTTACATGTTGTCAGAACTGAAATCTCTGTAACCTGAATCCATTCAGGTTTAAACAATAGTATTTTTGGAGACATACATGTCTTCAGTCATTAGAGCAAACTGGTTGCAAGTTGTCCTGTTCTTCACATTCTCCACCAATCTGTATGCAGTAAGCAGAGAAGCATAGTGACATTGGTTGAAGGATAACTTCTTCCAAGACTGTAGTGCAAGTCGTATCCACCTTGCTGCAGAGATATTGCAAGGCACCTCAGACCTTTTAGTGCAAGCATAATGGGTTTTTTCTGTGGACAATTATCAGTTGTGTAAGGAGTTTTGCATGGCAAATCTCTTTTCTTAACATTTGACCAAGAGATGAAATGATGCAGTGGGTTGTAGTAGCTAGATGTGCTCCTTTTCACTTGTTAATTTAGCAAAGCTCTTTTCAAACTTTCTGGCTAACAAGCTGGATGTGCTCCTTTTCTCTTGTTAGCTTAGCTCCCATGTTCATCCGTTGCATTTGTGCCCTCAAAACTTCAAGCTCTTTGTAGGCCATAGATAACTAGAATGGCATGGATTCATTGAATGGTGCACAACTACAGATGGGTGGTGGTGCATGTACCAATAGCTTGCAGTTTGTAATTTCTTCTCTCTCTGCCTGCTATTGGCTTGTCATTTAGAGCAGTATGATGAGTTTGTAACAAAAGTTTTGCATGTGTTGTAATGCTACATTCATTTTGTTTCAAAATAGGCAGTAGATGATGAACACATGAATTCAATGCCAGACTTCCAGCTGAACAATCAATTTCAGTACTGGACATTCATAATGATGGGCATTGTACACATTAGATAAAGGCATGTAATGTCATCCACTTACTGTCAAAACCATGAACCTGAAACCATGAAAGGCTGTATCTGAAAATCTCTTTTAGTGGCAAGTTTTGTGTCCAGCTATGGTGTTTACTGTGTTTATCAAGGAACTTTCAATTGCCTTTCACTGAGGTCAAGGGTTTCATTTTGTTTGGAAAGAGGAAGAAATAAATGAAGAAGGCTTAAACAACAAACACCCCACATGTCTCATGGGAGCAATGAGGGTTTTTTTGCACTCCTTCAATCACCAGGAACTCGCTCTTACAGTTAGGCTATCATCACATGCAGTTTTCCGGATGCCACTACATTGAAATACTGGTGACAGAAATTAGAATATCCTACAAAATTTCCACCCACTGATATTGGCAAAAGAATCCTCTTAAATCAGCTCCTGACCGATCAAAGCATGCAGCAAGGTCCTCACAAAACATAACACATACAATTTCACACACATCTACCACATATTGAACAAAGCAAGGAATCCATCTTCCATGTGCTTTTGGTCACTAGAACACATCTCAACACCAGACTGAAAAATAATCCCATGCAGTTCAACAAAGAGATACAATTACTATCAAATGAGTGATATCAGGAGTCAGGTCACGAGTTCAAAAGCATTTTGCTCATATGACATGGTGGAAGAAACCCTAAACCAATTCCAACAACAAATTTCAATACTGGTACCATCTTTCGCTTCAACCCCCAGCAGTTATACATCGGAACAAGAACCTCTTTCCCCATACCTCCAACATCAACAGTACCGTATTATTATTATTCATTCATGACGGGCTTGTTCTCGTTGGCCTTGGGCTTTTGGCTGCTGGGCTTTTGCTCCTCCATCTTTCGCTTGTCTCCAGCGCCCTTCTGGCTCAAAAAGGAGCGGAACAGCGCCGAATTCACATCGTAAATCATGGTTTTTCCTTCACCCTGCTGGAGTACCGCCTTCACCTTCTCCGCGCCTCTGCTTGACGCCAACAAATCGCCGTCTGCACTCTTTCTCGCCGCAGATCTGGTTCCACACTCTCCAACAAAAGCGTGCAAACGATCGCCAAGAAAACAACCACCACAAAACAGACACAAACAAATCGCGCCCCCTCAGCACGCCATAGCCGCACAATTAGGGTTAGGGTTCGGTGTTGTTTAACTAAATTAGGGTTTAGTTCATTTTTTCCCCCTTTTCTGTTTTTTTAATCAAAAATTGTTTGTTAGAAACAATGGCCATCTCCCCCCAACCATTTTTTTGGGGTGAGAATTCTCACAAAAATGAGAAAATCAAATAAAGAGTATTATATCATATATTCCTCTTCTTTTTTTTGGGAAAATTTCCCCAAATTCCCACCCAAAAATTTGAAATTTGTATAATTTGAAAAAAAACTACTCCTCCCCCTCATTTAATTATTAAAATGGTATCAAAATTATTTTAAATCAATTTTTGAAAGAAATTTTATTGAACATATTACATTAATGATGAATAATAAAACTTTAAATGTTATAATTTCAATCAATTCAAACTAGTTTTGTACTAACATACATGATTCAACTTAATTATGAATGTTTGAACTATTGATGGTGACACCAACATCGTGGTTTTCATGTGCCAATTTTAACTAGGTATGAATATCACAAAAAAGTTTAAATCATTCTAAGCACAATCGTATTTGTACATGAACAATTCATTATTTTAATTTTCTAGTTAACCCTTAAATGTCAAAGGACATTGGAAAGTAGACTAAATTGGTCCACTCTAATGTTTAGGGGTTAATTTACAAGTCTCATTTGTTTGTTGTTGTTCTCACTTCTTGAAGTATTTCAACATGTTTTATTTAGTGTTCATCATTCTCTTAATTTTTTGATTGGTTTTCATTCATAATTTTCATCGTTGCAAGGTCAATTTTCATTTTGTACAACTAGTCTCAATTTTGGTGTGGAATGTCATGTAACTTGCAATGTGCCAAAAAATGGTTTTGAGTTGTTTCAAGTTTTAACATTTCTACTACCACAAAACTTGGCACGTTGTCTTCGAAGTTTGAGACTTGCATTGTGATTGAAACTAATGGTATGGGGCTCATAAACGAACCACATGATAATACTACTTACACAAATTCAAAAGTGTGAGAAACTACCAGCACAGATTCAAAAGTGTTGTAGACTATTGGCACAAACTTGGAAGTGCGATAGATTGAAAATGAAGTTCAGGTTATAAAACAACTAGCAATGTGGAGAGTTTGATATGCATTTCTTGTAAAACATCATAACTTTTGAGTTTTATACCATTAACTCAATGTTGTTTGGGCACTTTTCCTTCTTCAAAATGAAAATTATGTAATGGATGTGCAAGTTGTGCAAGGCATGAGATGAATCATGTGCCACAACAATCCTTTATCACTTGATTCATTTTAAGTTCATAAAGCACCATGACTAGATCTAGGAAAGGTATGCTACATAATATAATTGTACAAATGGATGCATTTCCATGAAAAACATGTTTTAAATTTTTTGCCAAAGTCAATATTAAATCAAAATTTGTTGATAAGGGGGGTAGGAAGTCATGTAAGAAGAAAAAAATAATCCATCCTTCAATGATCACTAATTTTTTTGATGGTAAAAAGTGATCACCAAAAGAATGCATCTTTTCAACTGAAATTCATTGAAGAGTTTATATTTTTCATTGCAAAAAGCTACAAAATTATTATCCTGTACGGAATCACCTTGGCTCTAAAAATTGACAATGTGTAGGGATCCTAAGATCCATTTCCCCACCCAAAATAAACTAGTGGGGGAACATCCTTAATGCGCATGTAAAAACTATGGAAACATTTGTTCTACTTACTTCGATGTTTACGATAGACTTTGATATGTTTGCATTGGTGATAAACTTGATTGGCATTGAGAGTGGTGCCAAAACATGTCATTATTGGTTTATTTGAGGCATTTGATACAACTAAAACAACCTTGGTAAAACTTGTGAAGCCCCAACATTTTAATTGATTGACAAGGTTATCGTGTATGTAAAAGGCAAGGGCTCCAATTCTAACACCCTAGTAACAACATTATCTTTAATGGTGTCATGTGTTCCCTTGCAACTTGGACAACATTTTGTTATGCAATGGTAAAAGCTTGTTAATTGTCACAAATGCCATGAAGTTTTAACACAAGCAATTACTTATTCTACCATTGAAATTCTAATATTGGTCATGAGTAATGTGTTTAAACCAAACCAAAAGGTATTGGTTCTTTTCTTCAATTAGTTGCATGTTGCCATTAACATCAATTTTCACTTATAAAAATAGTTTAGTTGAAGACCAAAGGCCCAAACCAACTAACTTGAAAGTGCAAGGATTTTGATTTAAAATTGGAAATTTGATATGTTCACATGACAATAGAAGTGATGACCATTTTGGAACCATTTGTAAAGCTCATATTGTGTTTGATCTCATGTTTGACCAATATAAAAGAACTTACAATACATGTATCATGGAACTTTTAGGCAAGGACAAAGTTAAGTTTATTTTTTTTTAATATGATAAAACACCATGATTAACCATTTGCATGTTAAAGTCAATTGATTTTTTACCTTGTTACCAATTTCAAATTTTTTTGTAGATTTTCTTTTTGATATTCCAACATATGCCTTAAAACTTAATGACATTTTGCTTATGTTTGAACTCCTAATGTTTCATTACATTGTTGTTTTTAAAGATGAAGCTATCAAAAAATTTACTTAATCAAAGGACCATGTAATTACTATGAGACTTCACAACTGACAACCTAGCTACTATCATGAAGAAAAGGCTACCAAATATAAATTGAATAAAAAAATGAAAACGCATTTAAAAAGAAATTGATGTCTATAAACAATCTTGTTTTAACTTATAAACTTAAAAGGACTTTTAAAAATGTTTTGTTTATGAAAGCTAAAATAAACATGAAAAGGCTAGAAGGTAATTATTTTCTAGTCCCTGGATAATATGTTAGTGAATCAAAATTTCATCTTGGACCCACTACTGTCACATTTATAGTTATTGTCCTCATATTTATAACCATTACCTTCCACTAATTACTTTCATACAACAACTATCATCTAGTTATAATTATTTTTAACAAGTACGTTTTTAAAAATGAAATGAATAAAAGTTTAACTCAAGTGAGAGTTGTTGTCTTCAAATTAATCACCTTCTTGCTATAACTATTGTCATGCCGAAAAAAATCCAAAATAAAAGAATGAAAAAAATTAATTAAATGTTAAAATTACATTATACTACATGAAACTAATGTTAAATTATTATTTTTTGCATTCCAAAAATCAAGGGAAATTTTTTTTAAAAAAAAAAATCATTTAACCTTCAATCAAAATCCATTATATTTTATTTTCACACAAGTACATGCTTTTTTTCCCATTTCACACACACCAATTTTCCTAAAATCACAAACATAAAATAATAAAATGATAAGGAATAAAAGAACAATGGAATGAACATAAAAAATAATAAAAAAACCAAAAGTGATTCCCCACCACACATGGGTTTCCCTTGTCCTTTTGTATTTCCTCACCTTATCCTAATCATTTTCATATATCTTAGTTAATGACAAACTACTTTAATATATTTTTTAAATGAATTATTCTAATGGCTTCATCCCATAATAAATAAAGGATGATAAGTATGTCAAACCTACCACTAATAATTAAATAATTATTAAGAAGCATTTTAAACTAGTTAAATTAAGAGATTTATTCATTGATAGTTTTTTTTTTGAAATTTTGGTTCAGAACGGCCTTTTGATTATTCCATCTCGAAAGTAATTCACTATATTGATATATTGATGGTCTTACCATCAATTAACATTTTCATTATCTTTTGATTATTTTTCTATGTGATGGTAATTACTGTTTGTTAATAATTAAATTCTTGAATTTTTTTTTTTTGGCTAGGCAAATTTTTGGCATATTAAAATCTCAAATTGAGACCAAACATGAACCCAAACATATTTTTTCCTATTGCTGGGTTGTTCACAAACTTGTGGAAATGTTGTTTCAAAATCATTAACATTGATGCATTAGTCATGATCTACCAAAACTAAGTAAATGTTATGACAAAGGTTTTTTTTTGCAACCATTACTTTGTAAAACCAAAACACACTTGATGAACAGAAGGAGGTAGGGGAAGCAAGTTATATTAGGGAGGAATAACTTGATGCATTCAAGATCTTAGTGTACATGTATTCAAGGCATGAAAAATGCAAGTGCAAATTTTTATTTTTATCCATAACATTGTATTTTTCATAGTAGTTTAATGTTTGTGCATTTATGAAATTTCAAGCTTCAAACCTTGAAACATTTGTAATCAAGTGAATTGGTTATGCACATGGATTCATAATCCACATTTCAAACATTTGTTTTTTCACTTTGTATTTGAGATGGTAATTTAATTTTTGTTTATCTGAGAATTCTAACTTTAAACCTTGAGACATTTGTCACAAAGTGAATTGATTATGTGCATTTAGTTAGCTAATCATCATGTTGATTTAAACTTTCAACTTTTGACATTTGTCTTTCACCTTATATTGCTTTAAAACATTGAACAAAATATGTTCATTTGTTATTTGTGAATTATGTGTACAAAATTGTCTCTTCTTCATATCTCATTTTTATTTATGCATATCTAAATTGTTATGCATCATAATTGACTTCATGCATTTTAAGATACGTGCATTATGATTTGGTGTGAACTAATTATGTGCAATACCATACCAATGTACCATTACCACCTACATGGAGAAAAGACCAAGACCAATATCATATTTATTTAACCCCTTAAATTATATATTTATGTACATAACACATTGATACCTAACCAATTGATATTTCTCTATATATCAATATTAGTCAGTATGAAAAAAGGTGGGAGCTTTGATATTCCAACTCGTCTAATAGGTATATTAAAAAAGGACATACTAATACAACCCTAGTTCAAACCAATGTTTTTTTGGGACAATGTTTTTGCATTTTGTTTTTTGAAAAATGTGATTTTGACATATACAAAGGATTTTGTAAAAATAATGGCCTTAATTCACTAGATTTCCAAAAAATATCACTTGATTTTCACAACATGTTCCAACAAATAGCTAAAAAAAATATGGATTCTTAAAATTGTTTACTTTCACATTTGGTCTATAGTCAAATTTAATTAAATATTCTTGTGTATGATTGCTGGTTTGGTTACATTACAAAATTGATTTTCTTTTTTGCAAAAACCCTTGGAATACACCTTATATAAAAGAATTGTACAAGGGATATTGTTTTCAAAAAAAATTATATAAGGTGAAAGGTTTTCCATGCAAGCGAAATTTTCCCAAACATTTTTTGTCTTTGTAATCAAATGTTGGAATAATATATTAACAAATGTTTTCTTTTACTTAATATAAGGAATAAATATAGAAACATCAACAAAAGATCGCATTGGAAATGTTTTTTCATATCAAGTATGGCATTTGCTTAAGGGTGCTCCATTAAATGAAGTGTTTGCACTTGAAAATCTATATGGCTCATCCACAAATAATGGTGATGAATAACTTTGATGTTCAATCATACTTTCACCCATAGGGGCCCATGAAAACTAAGGGATATAATTTTCCCTACCAAATTAAATCAAATAACCATATTACCTTTTGAAATTGAACTTGGTTTAACCATGTGGTAATTTGTAGTTGATCCAATGAATTTGATTTACAATTAAATAATCTCAATTTGAATTACGATTAGCAAATGCTTTTTTTTTTGTTTTGAAATTTCAATGTTTTTTCCTTCAACACAAAATATAAACACATATTTGCATGTTAACACCAATTTTGGACCATTTGAACAAAACAATGCATCATCCTTTTGTACTTAAAACTTTGGCACCCTAAATGCATATGAAGGTTGTAATTTGATCCAAAATTAATGAACATTCCCAAATGTTGACACTTGAACCCCAATTAAATAATCCTCAAAATAGTGAAATGAAAATTTGTGAAAATATGAAGTTAACATGTTGAAATTCATCATAATTATCATAGGTTACATTCTAAATAATTTCATTATTCATATCACAATATCATAGTTGATGATGGAAAAACATATAATTTCAAAATTAAAAAACCAATTTTTTTTTTTCAAAAAAAAAAGTTATTTGTTTTGTCGATGTGGAAACTGACCCTAGGCTATGATATCAACCTTTTGTTCACACATACAACATTGTAGTTTTTTGCTTTGAGTTCCTTATCAATGTACATTAAATAAATTATATGGGATATGCTTAGTAAACATGTTGGATTATATTATCATTGAAATCAATGTAAATTTTTCGTAGCTAATGTTTATTTTCATTGTTATTAGGTTATCAACTTTGGATGTTAATGACAATTTGAATAGCTTTCTTTTCTTTTTTATTATGTCAATAGAATGGAAATCAAGAACATATTATGGTAATCGGGGGTTTTTTTTTTCAATTTTATTAAGTAGGCGGACTTGTGGCTAATTAAAAGGTTAAGTAGTAAAGTAGATTTGTTTTTCAAATTCCTACCTAATCATGGCAACCAATTGGAACTCATTGTTAAAGTATGGTGACATGCAATTTTTTTCATCCAAAAAAACCCTTGTAAAATTTTCATTGGGTTTATTTTATTTATCAACATAATGCAAAAATTTCCCCCAAAAAACATTGACAGCAACTATACAACCTTATTTATTTCTTTTTTGAAATTAAAGTAATTTAAGATACATGAATAAATTATCAATATTTCCCCAAAAAAAAATGCACTTTTAAAATACAATAAATATTATGATCACCTTGTCTATCTCACATAAAGATTAAACATATAATTATCATATATATATATATATATACTTTGATATACATGCAAAATATTTGAAATTATCATTTCCAAAGTAGAACCCAATATTTTTATACCCATTGAATATAGGCTTACATAAATGTTATTTGATTCCTCATGAATCAACTTCAACAATTTCATAAAAAAAATTTAGTTTTAGTTGATGGATATTTTTAATCCAATTTATTTGGGTTTTAATTTATTTTTTTAAAAAAGGAATAATACCTACATTATCTAAACCTTTCAATTGAACATCATTTTGGACATTGAGTGTGGTTTTGGGAACAACTTGTGTACTAAAGGACTACATCATGATGATGATGATGATGATGATGGTGATGATGATGATGGTGGTGATGATGATGCAAACAATAAATAAACAATATAGTCTTGGGTAACATCATGTGTTTGTGAGTACAAGAAACTAACTACATAATGAAAATTGTGGCAAATTGCATGCCTAATTTTAATGTTAATGTTAATGTTCCTTTTCCTTTAATGTTAATCTTAAAATATATAAAAATATATCAATTTAATTGTTAAATCTGAATAAAAATTTAATTTAATAATTGTGGGTTATGTTTAAATCCTACAACACATAACCCACAATTATTAATTTTATTGTTTATCTTTATAACATCAAATTTAAATTAATTTTATTATTGTGGGTTATGTGTAGAGTAATAATGCTCCTTTCCTTTAGGGTTTTAAGTTCCAGGTTTTAGGGTTTTAGGGTTGTTTTAGGGTTGTGGCGAGCGAGGACAGAGCATGGCGAGAGAGGACAGAGCATAGCGAGAGAGCTCTGAGACACAGAAGAAGACAGAGAAGAAGACAGAAAGAGTGCGTGATATTCATGGTCTCTCTCTCTCTCTCTTTTGCTGGAGATCTTTGTTTTATTTTATTTTCACAGGAGGAGTATTTTTTTTTATAATTATTTGCTTTGTCGATTTGTGTGGAGAGGAGTACTTAGATGGCGCAGAAGCTTGGAAGAGTTAGGCAGACTTTAGGACTTCTTTACAGTAGTGTTTGCAATCGTAAACCGACTTTCAATAAGTCCCGCAACCTGAATTCCATCGTCGAGAATTTCTCTCAGAAATTAGAGCCTGGACGAGGAGGAGGAGGAGGAGGAGGAGGAGGATTGCACTCCTCCCTACAACAGTCTCCAGAATTTTCTTCTTCGAATACGTCTGCTAATCTTTTCTTCAACAGGATTTGTTTTTCTTCATCATCTGCGCGAAGCTTGTTATCTTCTTGTGGAAGAAGAACAAGTTCCAAGTCTGGCCTGAGACTACAATTTTCTTCTTCCTCTCGAGATTTGACGACGATATCATCTCCGAGCTGTTGCTGCTCACGATTGCTTGTAACTCAGCAGCTATGGAGGACCAAACTGAATCCATTGCAAGTGTACAGAAAAGGAGGTTTGAGGAGCCAGCAGAGTGGGGCCGGAGGCTCAAGATCATATTACGTGGATCAGCGAGGAGTAGAGCATTTCAGAAGGAGAGGTCCGACTGCTTGGTTGCAAGGACCGGATAGCGGCCAGACTCAAAAGAGGCTCATAATTGCCGTTGTCATCTTTGCAACAGGATCTGTGTATGTATACTTCACACATCTGCAGACTGTTCCATACACTCACCGCAAGCACTTCGTGTTGATTTCACCAGATATGGAGAAATCACTGGGGGAAGCAGAATTTGACAACGTGAGTTTCTTTTCTCTTTTTTCCCATGTATACCACAATGCTTTGGTATGTGTACTGTGCATCCAGATCCTAAGCTCATGAGTGTTCAAGAGATATTGATGTCTGACACATCCAAGATGCATGAGCAGATCAAGAAGCAATTCCGAACAAAAATACTTCCTCCAATTCATCCAGAAACCATTCGTGTGCGGCGAATTGCAAAGGAAGTGATAGAAGCAGCAATGGCAGGTGCAAAGGCACAGAACTGGGGTCAGTTAGAGCACACACATGTACCACCCTCGATATCGGATTCTGGCGGCAGCAGCAGCAGCAGCTCATGGGGTGAAGATTTAACAACAGCAAAGAAAGACAATTTGGACAGCTTGACAGCACACAAGCAAATGTATGGAACCGAGACCCTAGACGATGATCATTGGGTGGAAAAAAGCAGGAAGAAAGGGCTGGAGGAAGGATCAGAAGGCTATACAGCTCATCTTGAGAGCCTGAAATGGGAAGTCTTGGTTGTGGATCAAGACATTATGAATGCTTTCTGCCTCCCAGGAGGCAAGATTGTTGTATTTACTGGCCTTCTCAAGCACTTTCGATCTGATTCAGAGATAGCGACTGTTCTTGCCCATGAGGTGAAGCTTTTGGGGTGGAGGATTTGGCCATCCTCTTTTCTTTCTGGATGTTTCTTATCATGTTCATGATGTTTCTCCAAAATTGTGTCTTGGGGTCAGCCAATTTTTGTTCCACTTGTTTTCTTGAGTGCTAACTGACTTCATGACTGAGTCATCCTGTTGCCAAATGCAACAGAAACTCAGGACACAGATTCTTTTGTAAAAAAATTTTCCCAATGTGTTGGGCAGATATTGTTACATACTAATCTATCTACACCATCAGGAGCTGATGAAGTTAGATGGGAGTAATGGCAGCTAGTCGCCGCCATTCATGTTGAAGGTGATGGCCTGACATGTTCTGAGTTATGCTCTCAAGGTTATGATGACACTTATTCTTGTCATGTTTGTTTTGGTTTGGCTGCCACTTGCACAATGGCCTACCCTTGAAAGCGCTTTTTGTGGAGTTTCCTCTGCAATCTCATGGATATGTTATTTAACTAAAGAAGAGTGAAACGAGATTGTGAGAATGATTATACATATCTTGGAAATCAAAGCACTGCACTGTGCGGTTGTCATCTATAGTCATTTGAGCTGTGACGATGGTGCTTTTTGGAAGCTCTAAAGTGGGTATTCGTTGACTCTACAGGTGGGACATGTTGTGGCACGACATGTGGCAGAGAAATTGACACAGGGAGTGTGGTTAGGCTTCTTGCAGCTCCTGGTGTTATCATTCTTCTACATGCCCAATCTTGTCAACAATACCTCCAACCTGCTCTTAACGCTTCCCTTCTCCAGAAGGTGAGAATTTTGTATGGACCCTGCAAGATAAGAAACTCTCTTTTGTTTGATAGTTAGGTAACACAGGACACCTGTTTTCCAATGACAGTAGACAGTCCTGTGAGTTTTGGCTAGAAGATTTTGATAACACATACTGTAACAAAGGTTGTTTTTGCAGGAACATACTGTTATAGGGTTCTTTTGTTCTTGCTCGCTGATTTAATTCTATGCAAGCAATTTGCAGAATGGAAATGGAAGCAGACCATATTGGACTGTTGTTGATGGCGGCAGCAGGTTATGATCCCCAGTTGGCACCTGCATTTTATGAGAAGATGGGGAAGCTTGAAAAGCAGCCTGAGTATTTGCAATATGTGTCCACACATCCATCAGGTAAGGCACGGGGAGAGATTCTCCGGCAAACCGGCACAATGCAAGAGGCTTTGAATATCTACCGGGAAAAGATGTCAGGCCTGGGCACTGAGGGCTTCTTTTAGCATGTGCAAGGTGATCTTTGTATCCTGGGATCTTAAATCTCATCTCTGTCTTGATTGATGATAGAGATGATGCCATTGAGCAACACATAAGTGGGCATGTGCATTTCCAGCAAATATGCCTTGTATTAAGCTAGATACTAACAACTGTTTTTCATCCATGTGAGTTTGCTGACATTGGTTGATACTTGCAGAGAAGAGATCTAGAAACTAGAGATTATTGAGGCCAAAGTGCCCCTATTCTCTGAATTAATAACAGTGACCATCACAACTGGTAATCTTAGGAACCTAGGGTGATTGCTGGTTCATAGATACATGAATGCCTAGAGGTTGAACATTGTGAAGAGACACAATGCAACCAAAACTACCTGCAAATATGCAAGAGCTTTTGGAGGAACAAAGTTGTCAAATCATACTGAGGGTGAACACCCTGAAAGATTATAATGTGTCCTGCTTGGGACTCATGAAGTTTCAGAAGCCTGTCAGCCACAAATGCCAGATCTCTCTTCATCATGGGAGCTTACATCTCACTTCAAACCTTCTCTGCTACCGGCTGCAAGGTACTATTTCAATCCTTTTTCCTGCTAGCTCTGTGCTGATACATGCTTAGATTATGTGATCACTTCAGATGCTGGAAAAGGGTATTAATTTTTTCCAGTCCCAGTGTAATACCATGCCCCCTGACATTCCCATGTCAAAGTGTTGCAAGTTTTTTTGTTCATTTGTGTGATGTGTGATGCACTGGTAACTGTGGTTTTAGGTTTAATTTGACCATTCCTTTTCTTTGTCCTTACTATGGGACCTTCTAATCAGGGGCTATTGTTTGATGTCATAGGCATGTTGAAGCATGGATATAACTGAGGAGATTTGCTGTGATAGGTTTTTTCTGGTTTCTTGATCAATATTTAGATGTTTGTAGCTAGATAGAACTACCACCAAAATGATGGGGCAAAATGGGTGTCTCTCTTTATGCTGTTAGACAGCATCCACTTTTGATCAGTATCTCTTGTTGGGAAACTTGATCTGTTCTTCTGTAAGTGTTGATGCAATCAGGCAGCCTGACTTAAAAGAAACAAACCAATGGTCAATCTTTGGAATGCACAAATCTCCATCCAAATCCTTGTAGCATTCATTTTGGGAACATTTTGTAAAACTCGCCCTAGTTTGCATTCCTGCTTGACTTACGGAATTGGCAGAAAATCCATGATTTTAACAGTTTGAATTTGCCTACAATCAGGCATTCCTCAAGGTCTACACTTCTGTGGAAGTCAGGATGCTAGAGGCGATGGTCATTGAGGTTTGTGGCACTAAAGCATCAAGAAGAGTAACCTCAATTTGGAATTTTGAAGTGGAATTGAGAGAAAGTAGGTATGTCACAAGACACAGAAGATGAAGATGACTCAGACCAGTGGAGGAGGAGGGGTGTGAAACAAAATAGTGGAGCACAACCTGATGTACATGATCTGCAGATTTCAGTTCGTTTGTTTTGCACATAGCCTGATGTTTTGCACTTATTCTCCTGTGGAAATCTGAGGAGCATGGTGATTGGGAATCCAGGGGAGTGTTTGTAAATGGACAGCCTTCAAACCTGGTCATGCGTTGTATGGCATTGAAAGCAACTGAAGAGCAGCAAACCATGACTTAATTCAACTTCTAATTTAATGTTAGATCACCACCATGTACGTCATATGGCAAGATGCTACATTTGAATAGATACCATAAACTGGGAGGGTTGAGATGTTATACAAATACATGTTTTGTTCATGGCACTATTACATTAGCATTAGCCTCCTTCAAAGCATGGTTACAAGATTCCTTTCAAGCATTTGCCACTTACAAGCCCTATAATATTTCCAATGAGTGCAAAAATGTATAGTAATTGAAGCTTGTGTGTTGCAACCCCTTTCATTGCTTAGTGATATGACAAACGTTTGGAGACTATGGACTTCTAGTACATTGTGGTGTTGAAATTTGACTTCCACCATCCACATCTTTGATTGAATTGGCAAGGAGAGGGGTTCAAAGCCTCTAAAACCTTGTGAGTTCAAGTGCCTTGTAAGAAGCTCCCCAAGGGCAAGTTGTCCTTGGCAATGTTGCTTGTGAAAGTTTTGACTTGTCTCCAAAATCGGGAGTTGTTAGAGCTTTCTTGGCTTTTGTTGAGATCTATATAATTGCATAATATCTCAAACATTCACTACCTCAAGACCATCAATATCATCTAGGTTAACATTTTGTCTTGTCATCTTGGCACAAGATGCATATGGACTCTCTTGAAACGAGGTTATTGTGCAACAAAGAAGCTTATTCAAATTCTCACATGTAGAAATATAAGGTGGCAAACCCAATGATGTAGCCTTCATGTAAATCCTTATTGCCAATAATTCATCATCATGTGGTTCTTTTTTGTTTTTTGAACTTCAGGTTCAACTCATAAAATAACTCATCAAATTCCCAATGCTTGTGAGGGTTTACAAGAGGAGTACTAATGTTTTCAATTTTTCTTTTTAAACAACTTGTATTATGTTGCATTTTGCATGGTAGGGTGCCCAAGGAGAAGGAGTTTTCCACCTCTTGCATCGGATTGGTCCATTGAGACATCCATGGATGTGGTGGTTGATAATACAAAACTTGTTTGTAAACAGTTGCTTTTAATAAACATAGACCAAATCATCATTTCTAAAAAAATTCATCTTGTGCAAATTTTGTATCTTCCTTCATTTCTATGTAGACCATTTTGTTCATGGTATCAAACACCCATCCTCCTTGATTTTGATTGACATAATAGTCGAATGCCATGTTTGGTTACTCCTTTCATTTAATGGCAAGTGTTATGGCAATTTTTTTCCATATTGATGTTAGTTAACAAGTGTAAAAAGACTACTACAACATTATACTCAACTTTGAATGATTATATAGGTTTATCATGCACTATCATATTCAATGACTATAGGTCTATCAATGTTCTTGATTGCTACACCTTCTTGTTTTGTTTAGACATGTACAAGTGGCGTCAACTACCATTTTGTGAAAACGTTGCAACTTTCCTTATTAAACCATGCCAACCTTGTGTACTTGGTGCACATATTATCATCCTTTTCCCTTTGGAAATCTTGAATATTTTGCATTCAATCTCTATGAATATTGCCCCATGTTCCCATTCCAAAAGTTGGAAAATTTGTCCAATGAGTCGAATAAATGGTGGTGGATCACTAATGATTACAATGGCACTTAATGTTGTTTGAGAAATTGATGACATAAAAGACGTGGGATCCAATGGGTCCACATGAACCACAACATTTGAACCTTTGGTGGAGGGATGTATTAAATTATATTGGGAATTAGTGCTTGTTTGATTGGGATTTGGCATGGTCACCTTTGATGTTGTTGCCCCTTCTTTGAAAGTTGTCATCATGAGCTCCATGTGTTGTGTTCAAACCTAGAGTTTTTCTTGAATTATAGTTCACTTCGACCAACTTTCATAAGTTTCCAATGCCTCATCCTCCAAATATTGAGGTAGGAGCTTTGCTTACCAAGGGTTAAAAGTAAGGTTTTTTTTGCCTTTTTGCCCACATTCAAATGTTGAAGCACATATTCCATTCTTTGAGTGAAATGGTGTCCACATGTCTAAAAATTCAATTTCTAATAAACCCAAAGCCCCTCGTATCATCCTTCATATCTTCAAAATGAACTAATAAACAAATGTGAAACCCATAGAAAAATTGTATGTGATCTCTTGGTCTAAGTTGTCTTCTTTAAAATCCTCAACACGTCCTTTTGGGGATGGTGACATGTAATATTGTTTTAAAGTTTGGATGCAATGTGCTTTTAAGCCCTAACCCTATTCCTAATATGGGTGACCAATTTTGCTGAACTTGTTGTGGATATAAGCTAAAACTAAACCTAAAAGGCACCTACATCCACCTACCAAACTTTACAAGGGCAAAGACACATGGTGCCCCATTGTGAACATAACAAAAACAATCTATTGGTCATCATCACCCTGATCTCATTGCCACACAACAATCAACAAAACAATTTCAACGATCAAATCTAGGAAATGCTTATAATAGTGTCAACCCATGTTTACAACCTAAACCATGTTAAAATTTAATCAATTTGTATGGGCAATTCAAAAATCAAATACGACTTACTTAATGGTAAAAAATAGTGGGTAATTTTGTCCCATGCCTGACCATTAATCACAATAGTTACAACCCCGATGTTCAAAATGGTAGTTAACATGTGTGAAAAGGCTTGTAACCTTTTGGCTTGGGTTTTCCATTGAATAATATGCATAAATTTTTGAAAGATCAACTCACAAGTGTGTGCTTGCTTTAGAGTGTTGACCAATGGCACACAACTTAACAAACCCCTCAACCTTTTAAAAATAAATAATAGCCCAACCAACATAATGATAGAAAATAAACACATAACCCAACAACATTAATGAAGGTATTTTCACAACAAACAAAAAGTTGACATGCATTATTTTCCCCATTTTGTAAGCCAACATTATTTGACCTATTACAACAAATTATTGTAAAAAATGAAAAATCAATGGTGTAACAATCCTTGATCACTGATGGCATGATACTCTATACTTGAAAAAATCAAGTACATGTGGTTTTTTCTAAATTAAAAAATTACCATGTGACAAGTTCGAATTGGTGTTAAATATGTCCCTTAGGTTCAAAAAATCATCCAAGGAAAAGAGGTTTAAATTGGAACCTCCCATTTTTCTTATCTCAAGTTTGGCCTATAACATGTGAACCTACACTTGTTCATGCCTACGCTTGTGCATGAACTTAAAGAGGTTTGGAAGAAAGCTCCAAGCTCCCAAAGATGGTGGTTCAAGTTCACTCATCACCCCCTTTTTGCACCATTGTTGCTATTTGAAGATGGTAACAATGATGATGATGACCATGCGTAGATCCCAAGTTGCCCCACTTGGTTTTTGACACACCACAATAAGGACATGAGCTCTCTTTGCATTCCTCTTGTTGTCAATGAAAAGTCACCCACCCAATTTCGAACTAGGTTGGTTTATGTGGTGGCCTCTTGCCACTTGCTTGGTGCATTTGCATGTCAATAGAAAGATAGAAGGGAAGGCCATAAGAAAGGAAAAGAAAAAAAGGAAAAGAGGGGGGTTGGCTATAATGAAAATAGGGGTCCTCCTCTTGTGTGTGTGTTTTACATTTTAGCTTTAGGGTATCTAGACCTTATTTGAAGTTCAACTCATCAAAGGAATGATTAATGAAAAATATAAAAAAACACCAAAATTACATGTAGAGCAAACCCATATTGGCATCTAGCTACAACTTTGCCCCCAATTGCAACAACTTATTTTCCAATGAAAAATGAAAACCAAGTTAGTTATAACACCATTAAACTTGATGATCTTTCAAGTTTCAAAAAAAATCACCTACAAACTACATGAATCCAAGTTCCAAAACATACAAAACACAAGCATGTTTATTTTGTGTGCTTTGAAATCTCAAAACATAAAAGATAAAACTATTGAGTTACATTATGTGAATTACACCGGCTCCCCCCCCCAAAAGTAGAACCTAGTTCAAATTAAACTGAATTTTAATCACAAATACAAAATTATAAGAAATTAATGTCCTACAACAAATATTCAACACTTCCAAAAATAAAATAAAAATTGATGTAATTGTTCCTTGGTGTTTTGTGATGGTTTAGAAATGCAATTTGTTCATAAAATTTGTGGAAACTCTCAAGCATTTGGTGCATCAATCATAGACAACGTCAAACATATTAATGGTTTTGTTTTTTCACATCACATGCAATTTTATTTTATTTTTGTGGCAAATTTTTGCAAACTGGTGAATTTTTTCATAAAATTTATATAAAAAAGTGTGATTTTAAAGGATTTTCACCATTTTTCGAAATAAATATAATTAACTTAACGTCATTCAAACCCTAAACTTTTACTTATCAATGATTTTATCTTGTCAAAATAAAATAAAATCATATAATGACAAATTATGTTATACATGTTATGTATATATTTACAACATCTACACACGTATATATAACATAAATATATACATGTATTATGTATACACAATGTTGATGTATGTAAATTGTATGCATGGTTGTCAAATTAATTCCTTGTCTAAACTATAAGCATCATAGTTAAGAAAGAATTAAATTAACATATCCTTGTTACATGGCAACAATAGGAAAAAAAAAAGTTAAAATTAACTACTAGCTACAAAGATTATTCAATCTTTAACTAAAGAGTGGATTACACAAGTTTGGAAGTTTGATTTGGAAGCCAACCTACATTTCATAATGCTTGGCCATTGATTCCACCCCCATACCATTTACAACCATGGGCATATGTAATGTGCGGGGGGGAGCTCTCCATACATATCTTAGTGGTCTAAAAGTTTCTTTCCATTGGGCTACTATGATGATCATAACTACCTTATTCACAATAAGTTGGGGTAAGAGCAACCCAATTACTCTCTGCATGTAGTCCTCCTCTTCTATGTAGAAGAAAGAGGCTTGGTTCAGTGCACTGCTTTGTCCATTTTACATGCTTCATGTTGTTGCCTAGACACAGCTTGATGTCAGCTTTGACAGGGCTGTCACCCCCACATTTTGGGTTGCCAGAAAGAGCTTCAAGGAACATAGAGAGGTGGATTGTGAAGAGACCTTCAACTAATGTCTTTTTTTGTGTGTTGTCTTTTGTGTCAATTCTGTCGGGTTTCGTATCTGCAATCTGAACATAACTTATCAGTGACCTTCTCCCCATGTTCTCACAATGCACATCTGAAGTTAGTTTCAAAGTTGTGATTCATGTTTGCTAGAAGCCCATCTTTTGCAAGTCCATGGATTGTGGCATGACTAGTTTGAATGCTTTTCTGAGCTTTTCGCCGAAAACTGGAACCAAGTACAATGTAGTATCTGCTTTTAAAGGTGATTTGGAAGCATCTGGATCAACAAAGTGTGCTTGTGTGCAGGGTCAAAGTCTTTGATAAATTTGAACAGATGCTGATCTGGTTGAAGTTGTGCAGTCTTTTTGAGGTCATTTGCTAGCTTGATCTGATCCAATTTGATGCTGCAATGGTGTTCTGAGTGATGTGTCAATCAGTTGTGTTTTGAGGCTCACAGAATCAATGAAGGTCTAGACCATTTATGTGCTACATGAAATCATAAAGAGTAACACAAACAACTTCAAGTGTGCAGGGTATTATTGTTCAGAGTTTGAAAGTGGTCTACATTCTTATTCCATGTCTTTTTCAACCTCCAAGATGCATGAACATTCAGGTCATAGACATGTGTCTTAGTTATAGAACATGAGCATGAACATAGACACATGTCTCATGTTTCACATGGCATATGATGACAATGTCATATGTCTCATGAACATAGAGCTCCTTGATATGGAGTAAGTGTGAAGTCACAAGATGGAAAAGATGTTTTGCGAGCATCTGTTAGTTGGGAAGAAATGCCATGATAGTGTTATTCCCCTGATGTGTGCAGAGAGAAATTGGGTAACATTGCATCACCCTAAAGGAGCTTACTGGTCGTGCAATCTTGGCCACCAGATTAAACTCTCACATTGATAAACCCCAATACACTACATTCACAAGGTGATCAGAATAACATTAGTTTTCAGTTGTGTGAAAGCCAAGCATAATGTAGATGGTCCTTGCAAATGTAGAGTTGTAGAAAGACAGTAATTTACAAATAGGTTCTGAGTGCCATGTTCTATTAGGCTACTGCTATGGCTCCCACCAAACTTCTCAAAACTCCAGTGTCCAGATGCATGCCAGGAGTGGTAATGTCTAATCTTATGCTTCAGTAAAAGGGTAAACCACAACTAATAAATTCTCAGAGATAAAATTTTGAGAGTCACAAATCAGGAGATAGCATCAACCAAGAACTGGCAAGTCTTTGTCCCTCATGAAGGAAAGACCAAGCATGAACTCACATCTACCTGTTCAATTCAAAACAGCAGTAAGACAGTTGCTGGTATGCATTTTGTTCAATCCTCATCCCCAACATCTCTGCACAAATCTTCCACTTAAAACAATATGTGCAAAAGCTATTGTTCTTCTAGGTTGGGAATGCAATAACAACAGTAAAGCACTTCAAATATCAAGCTGCAGCACCCCTTGGAGAGTCTCCAATCAAGGAGAGGCTATGAAGGCAAAAGTTCCCCTTGTTCTCTTTTCACTCCTGCATCACCCATGCCCCAGGCACCAATCTCAAGTCATGTTTGAAAACAATGGAATCTCTCTCATGCATGTTGCAGTCAAATTTTACACACTTATCAGGGTCAATGCTAAGCATAAGCCAGTTCCTTGAGCATCAATGAAACAATTTCAATAGTGAATGTCTTCATAAGTACTCTAAGAATTTCTTGATACTTACAGTTGAAGTCAACAATCTCAACAATGAACTCTATACTTTCAGGATAGTACTGAAGCCAGTGCTATCCTGAAAAGCCAGTACTATCCCACTGGCCTGCTCCAACTCATATCAACCAAGAAAAAATGGAGGAACAGTGGATCTGCAATGACATTCAAGGTGAAATCAAAGAGTGCACCTGCAGGTGTGTTGTCTGTTCTCTTTACATTCCCATTGCCCTGGGATTTGGATTCTGTTTCCTCATGCTTGTTGGCTGGGGCATCTTGCCCTACCACTGCTGATGCTTCTGGGGTTGCTGATGTGTCTGCAACATCTTTAGATGTGTTCCGCATTTGTTCAACCAAAGAAGCATTTGCAGCCTCCAACCTTTTACACTCTTCAGTAAACCAGGCCAGTTCATTGCGTAGAGCTAGATTTTCAACAGCAAGTGTATCAACACGTGCCCCCAGCTCTTCACATTCTGCTTGTTTCCGCAGCCTCGATCGCCTGGCAGATTCCCTGTTTGACTGTTTCCTCCGCTGCCGCTTCACCTCCCGTTCATCCTGCAGCCAAAGGTCTGCAGGTGGAGTGGCATTGACAGAAGGGCTTGCAGACATCTGCTTGCCTGTCTTGACTGGGGCATTGCCAGCATTCCAATGGTCCAAACTCATGTCCAAGCTTCCCCCAGCAGCAGGTGTGCCAGAAACTGATTGCACAGGATGGGCTCCATAGCTTTCCACTCCGGTAGCATCTGTTGCCACTTCTCCAAGGTTTACCTTCTGCCTGTTATGTTGCTCATTTTTATTTTCCTCACTTCCCCCTGTTGAACCCTCACTCCCACTCTCATTCTCATTGTCGTCCCCATTGCTGCTATGCGACATCACCACACCACCATTTCCTTTCTCCCCTTCACTTCCCTTGCCACCTATAATCATTGCAAGACTACCTTTGCTACCCTGGGAGCGTTTCAGTGGGCTCTGCTTCTGCGCCTGATTCTTTCCACTGTCTGTATCCTTCAACTCTGGCTTGGTTTCTGTCTGATCTGAATTCATCATCGTGTCTGACTGCAGTCCATACTGCCCATACATAGCAGGGTGTGCATACATACCTGCCGGATGGTACATGGCACCATACTGAGGGTGAGGGGTTCCATAAGGTGGCATCATGGGCTGCCCTCCCCACATGTAAGGGTGGCCAGCAAAAGCAGCCCCTGGTGGTGGTTGTCCTCCTGCACTGTAGTAAGCTTGAAAGGCAGCTGCCCACTCTGCATAAGTCGATGGAGGTGCTGCGGTAACAGCAGCAGCAGCTCCTCCCTTACTAGCCTTACTCACTGCTGCTGTCGTCCCTGTCTCCCCTGCAGCCCCCATCACTGCCTCTTGTGCCACTCCACCTCTTGTACCACTCTTCACCTCTTTCTTTTCAAAACCTTCAGCTTTTCTTTACAACAGCATCAGCAGCAGCAGCTCCACATCACCTGCCTCGTCTCTCTCACCTTGCCTGCATCATTCACACAACCAAAGTTGACAAAATTATATCAACTTCTGAGGAATCCGACAAAGCCTTAACACATCACCATCACCATCATCATTATCGTCATCAAATCATCAATATAAGCAAATGGGAAGCTCACATCCTTAGGCTTGCTCTTTCTCCTCCTTCTTCTTCCCCTAAATTTGGAATTCCATCCAAATTGACATTACTGCCAAAACACCAACCAAGCTCAAGCCAGCAGCAGCGATTCATACTTCATAAAAGTCATTCTTCTTCTTCTACTACTACTACTACTGCCTAAGGGTATGTGTGTCTCAGCCTGAAACTTGCCACAAACTCTAGGGCATCCTTTTTCAGAGACACGAGGAACTAACTGGATTCCTTAACGATGAGATCCTCCACCCCAAAAAAAATTCAAGGAAAAAATTAGGTCAACGGCATTATCGAAAGGAAGTCCTTGATAGGAACCAAAGCACTTGATGAGTATGTATGTAGTACTAAGAAGAAGAAGGAGAAGTTGGCGACCAATGCAACAGCAGGTAGGTACCCAAATGAAGTGAATCCGGTTTTGTATTTCGAGCGAGCGAGCGAGCGAGGAAAGACTTTGTTTTACAACAGCAGCAGCAGCAGCAGCTTGCATGACTTAATTCGAAAGAGAAGTGAGGGGGGGAACGAAAAAAAAAAACAAAACAAAACAAAACAAAAACAGTTGGGTGTTTGGGTCCCGGCAACGCGACGGCGACGCTGACGATGGAGAGAAATGAGATCGATCTCGTTTCCTTGCTGCGTGGATCCGATGTGGCCGCGGTGGTGGAAACAAATTGTGCGTGCGTGGGTGTTGTGAGCGCGCGCGCGCGAGGGTGGGCGGGCCTCCCCTCCTCTTCCCTTCTTCGCGATTCCTTCCTGGCGCAAAGGGAGGCGCGGGAGCGACGGGCCGATACTGCTTAGTCACCTGCTTCGGCACCTGTCCGATGTCCCGTGAGTACGTACTACTCACGCCAGGGGCTGATTAACTGGACTGTCACGTCGTACGACACTGTGTCCAGGTCTCCTAATGACATTTGGGTTCTGGACTGACTCTGGACAACAATCCAGAGGACAAAAAACACTCAAACTTATTTTACCTTCTTTAAACTTGCTTCACTTATTCAGTTGGTTTTCTCCCCTTGTTCCCAATGTGTTCCCATCAGGTTCCTCAAGAAGTTCCCAATAACACCTCAGTTCTACCCCCATATTGGTTTGCCCAAAGTTCAACTCCCATGTATATCATCTGAGAAGGTGAGCCAAGGGGAGCACATTTGTCTCTATTTTGCAACTAAGGGTCCACCAAAGAGGTGCTTCTATTTGGTAGTGCCCAATGTTCCAAAAAAAATTAGTGATAGGCCAATCAATGTAGCTCTTTCCACCAAAAAAAACGGAAAAAAAAGGGTGTGAGCACGCCCAAGAACTAATTAATATGAATCACACTACCTATGCTCCATTAACAATCTTCTTCTGTTTGGAACCTTCTCTTTATTTCCTTCCCCATGACATCATGATGTTTTTTCAACTTCATGGACTTTGGTTCGGAGAGCATCCCCAGTGGTGCTCAGCATGTGACCCCGCCTGCACATTACATTTTTGTCTGGATGAAGAAAAGTCAAAATATGCCTGCTTGGCTCAGCAAAATGATTTTGGCCCAACATTTTTGCAGTTTAATAAAGCGGGTACAAGGGACAGGAAAGCTGTGCACCTGCTGCCAAAGAGAAAAGTGTAATAAGAAATGATCTGACTACTGCTCCCTGTTTCTAATTGGTCAATCATAATGATTGGTCCATGTGGTTTTTCTGTTAGTATTCTCCCCACCTATTTGCAATCCCAGATTTAGTTTCATGGGTGGGATTGCAAAAAATGCAAAAAATAACTACACATGGATGCGAGAAATCTTTTTGCACTCTCATTTGGAAATACAAGAGCATCATGGATGGATGGACACAATTTTGTGAATGGAAAACAAATGACCTATTTATTCACTTGGTTGCTAATCTGCTACCAAGGATGTCAGTCAAACACCAGCTCATAGCTGACATCAATGTTGACTACTTCATAAGGAACCTATAACCACGCACTAAATGCCCAAGGTCTATGAATCAATTTTTAAAAATGACTGCCCTCTTCCTGGGAAACCTGGCCTTGTTTTCCTACAAAATTTTAAAATTTTAACTCTGCCCAGAGAGGGGCCAATCTTGGAAGAATTTCGCCTCGCAACATGACATGTACAAGAAATCAAGGTTTCTCCTCAACACTAGGCACCAAATTGAGTCTCTCCCATCCTATGGCTCCTGGTCTTTCTCAATGCATATGAGTTGGTCACCAAATTGAGTTTATCTCATCTTAGGACTTGTGGTCTTTCTCAATGCATATGCAACCAGCACATAAATTTGATAGGGATACACTTATTTTGTTGTGCTCATGGGGAAGAGCACACTTCTACACATGATGTACTTCAAGATTTTTTCATCTCCATTGCTAGGGATGTTGTGAGTTTTATGTTTTGTGTGAGCAAACACATTTGTTTTTGACACCATCTCTTTAGTCATTACAATAACCAATGGATATTGTGTTTACAACAAATGATATTTGCACTCTAGCGGACATAGTCATTGTTGATCTAACTTTTGGAAATCTTATTTTGTGAGCCATTTCTTATTCAATAGTTGTGACAATTGCAGCTTAGGCAAAGGTCGTGTCATATTATGATCAATTCCTTGAGAATGATTTCATTCCTCTTATAATAAAAATATTTGAATATTTGCATCAACATGCAAATGACTTCCTTCATTGATGTGCCAACATGACATGGTTGACAAAAGGTTTTGAAAATCATTAAATAACCCTCAAATTCATGAAATATTTTTTAATGAAAATATGAAATTGACATATTAAAAATCATCATAATCATCACGGGCTACACTTTAAATAATTTCACTACTCATGTGACAATTTCAAATTTTTTTAAAAATTTAACTTTTTGAGAAAAAGATTTAACCGTTTTGTCAATTTGGAAACTGACCTTAGGTTACAATATTCCTTTATTCAATTGGAACAATAAATGTTGCCAATATTTATGCTAGAATAAACATAGGAAAAAACACAATAAATTTAAGTTTTAGAGTTCAATTTAGAAAATTTGGAGAATACAAAATTCAATACTCATACAAAGCCACATTTTCACGGGAAACAAAACTGGTCCACAAGGACATCAAAATTTTCCCTTCTCAACTAAAGCAAAACATAAAACTTCTTTAAAAAGATAACCGATAGAGTTAATACCTCCAAAAAAAAATTAGAAAAAAAAAAATCTTTGTCCATCATAAAGATCTATGCTTCTGATCAAGATTTCTTTGTTCAATTTTTTGAAATCACATCAATTAAGAGCATCCCAAGAGGGATTATGAAAAATATGGCTACAAATTCTTAGAAACAATCTCAACATTTTAGAATTACACACAAAAAATTGCTACCAAGATAGAGGTAGAGGGGAAATGTGGCAAATGTTTTTCGATTCTCTTCAATATCTAGTGATTTTTCCCGCTTAAAAAATCTTCAAATTAATTTTCCTTTTTTCATTCTATTTTTTGGATTTATGTGAAAATTTCCCAAGAAAATATGATTACTTTTAATAGGAAGTATGTTAATATTCATCTTGTGTCTCCACATGTAGGAATTGTTTTACATGGACATTGCCAATTTTTTCATCAAGGAGTGTGCTAAGTAATTATTATTATTATTTATTATTTTTGGGTGAAGGATGTACAAAGAAATTTGTAATTTCAAATGCACACTTTTTTTTGTACATAATATATGATATTGGTCTCTATAATTGTATAGATTTACAATCCAAGTTGAATTGTTTGCTTTAATAATTCCCTGAAATGATGTCGCATGTATAATTAATTTAAAATGATAACTTTGAACAACAAACTTGGATGATTTCATGCAATTTGAAATCGCACTTTGCACACATGGCATTACATTTTGCAATCATTGTGATCATGTGCTAACACATTGAGGTGCTTATATTTATCACTATCACAAACATAAAAACATCATAATATTAATGTAAAGAAAAAACACACAATAGTTTGTTTTGCAATTTTTATGAAGTTTTTTTGTTTTCAAAATTCTCAATTTCGTAATTTATTTTTATAAATTTGATGTGAGGTGTGGATTCTCCCAAGTGGAGTGTGTAAATTTGGACTTGAGAAAGATGAGTCTTTTGGACGACAACTTCAAATATTATCCCAAAGTTAAAATATCTCAAACTTATTCACATTGTTTAATTTTATTTTTTAATTTTATTTTTTAAAAAATGAACTATTTAAGAAATCCCCAAATAATCATGATGCCTACATGTCACTCTCTCATTGATTGACATATAGAAACATGAGAAATACAAGGATAGTAATGCACACTATTATGGGCATGTTCTAAAGTCTCATATTTTGGTCTGCCCGTGAAATGCTTTGTTATTTTTTTAATGGGCAGACCATAAAAATTCTTATGGATTCAAAGAAAATTTTGAAAATTTGGGACAATCCTATACTACACTAGTCCCTAGACTCTAGACTCTAGACTCTAGACTGTAGAAACTAGACAGGTATAGGGGTGAGTGACATCATCCCTGCTCATAGCAGGTGTAGTCTGCTCAAATGAAGTCAATTGAACTTTGATTTTTTGGATGTGAAGGAGAGCTTCTGTAGTTGACCACTTTTGAACATAGACAATAGGCCAAGTCACATACCTAATTAGTGTTCATGTAACTTATAACTACACTTCCACAACACAATGCTAAGCTTGGTTCGGTCTTTGTCCAAGTATGGTTGGTCAAATTTTTGGGATTGGAAATTCATACTTGAATTGATCTCCAACATGATCATCCTAAGTTTATTCATTTGGTCTTTGATTATTTCATATTCTTATCATTCATAAATTAGTACTCTTAAAATGTATCAATACATCGTCAAATTGAATATAGTAGTGGCATAAAATATTTTGGAGGAAAAAAAAAAGATGGTACAAACCAAAGGCTTTCCAATTTTTTACTTGAAATTAATCAATGCACAACAATGGCATGAATTAATTGTTCAAAGAATTTTAGAATATCTTCACTAAAATGTAACTTGTAATACTTTTATAAAAAAGCAAAGTGATAATGTTAAGTACACAGTTAATGAATTTTGCAAAAAAAATGTAAATTACTAGTAGAAATTTCTTATCCTATTTGGAGGGCACCTTATATCTGCAAATAAATAGCTCATAAAAAAGAAGAGACACATTACATGTACAAGAGGCTTCTTACACCTTACTCTTACAGTGTAAAGCACTGACAGAAAATTTCAAGTGTATCTGGAGGACACATTAGGGTTATCATTTAAGTAATCCAGTCTTCACCCTGTCTTTGGGCCTGCTTTCACCCACCATCCCCTCTTTCAGTGGCATCCACAAAGTAAGGAAATTTTATTAAATCTCAGTATGAAATGCTGAGTTTCAGCATTTAATGTACAAGGTTCAAGAGTAATTATAGTAGTTGTACAGGTAAGAACAGTGAAAATATAAGTAGGAGCAATGGAGACTCTTAGGAAAAAGGAAAGACAGTATGAAACTCAGTGTACCACCAAAATTGGTGGAAAAACTAGTTTGGGTCCCAGTGATCTCCTTTTGTAAAATTTTCATTCCCAGTTACGCGTTTGATGCCCTATTATGCCAAAACTGGCTGTTCTCACCCCCTAATTATGTGACATTGCAGATAACTCTACTGTCAAGCGAAAATTTTCCTCACCAGAATGGGTGGGCATTCCATTCTTGAAACACCCCACCTTCTTTTTCCCTTCTTTTTCTGTGATGCCCACTGGAAAAATGGAAAAAACAATCTTTTGCCAGTGAATTATATCAGGTAACACCCCGCTCCCTGGGCATTACACTACTCTTACTGCATACCTGCAGTGAATGCAATGAGCACACCAGCTGCAACCACTGCTGTGATCTTCACTCTCATGCTGCAGGCCATGATATGAACAAATACAGGAGAATTTCAAACCTCATCTTGGAACAACTCTTTTACATGATGACAAACTGCTTCTCACTGTCTCTGTCAGATCAGAAAGTACTTCTTAATACAATATGAGCTGGAGACAAAACACCTCAAAACTAGTAATCCAATAAACAATAGCTACTACAACCAGAGGAATTGACACCAAATTCTATCATGGTTGATCAATTGCAAATCCAGCTTCGTCTGCATGGAATTGCTTATGAAAAGATGGAGCAAGCAAAGATTCACAACATGCAATTGCAACAAATTCAAAGAGAAAGTAGTACACCCAGTGCTGAGTGCAGGAAGTAAAAAGAGAGCGACTTGTGAAGAGGGGGGAAGTTGTGATTCTCTCTGTAGAGACCAGCCACACTTTACAATAACTTTCACTTCCTCGACTGTGGTCAGTGAGTCTGTACAAACACAACCCCACTTTCTGTTAGAAAACAGAAATGTAGCAGTCAAGAAAGCAGTGCACAATGTTACTGTAGATATCAAGACTAGAAATCTTGATTCTGTAATGCTTATTCATTGGTTTTTTGCAAAGGACTCCAAGGAGCACGTTGTTAGCTCTGCACACTCTGTTTGACCTCATTGCATCAAATCACATAATGGGCTTCCCACTGTTTGAGCATCCCTGTTTACTCCTTCTTCCTCCCTAATGCTTTCGGATGGCCAAATCAAAAACCTACTAGGTGTACTCATGTGTTCACAGCATATCGGAAGCACCCAGATGGCAATGTCCATAATTTCCCAGGAACAAGAATATCTGGTATCACCACCTGCACAGTAGCAGATACATGAGTTAATAACAAAGTGTCTGAAATTCTATTCAAGGTACAGAAGCCTGCAATCTATTTTGGTAAGTAACCTCCATATTGTGGTGCTGATCTCTCATTCAGTTCTTACTCATCACTTCCATGACTTCATCATTCACTCCATTCTTCAAGTCCTAAGATTCCTATGCTACCATCACTACTCTGAAGAAATGACAAACAGTGCAATCTGGTTTGTCCTAGAACTGTGCAATTTAATGATACCACACTTGCGTCAAGAACATGCTTCTGTCGGTGACAGATTGTGAAATACAAAATTGTACTTCAGACATTATGTTTCAGATACATACTCATAAGCCACATGAATGGAGGCATGACGACAGAAGCATTACTAAATCTGCCACTGGCTGTCCACTCTCTGATGTTCGAAGGGAAACATCATGGAGCAACCAGAACTTCACTTATGACTTTTCCAATCCCATGTAAGTAGTTGCATGGATTCCAGATAACAGTCAGAGCTATGGACAATATCTACATGGTTTTTTGTGTCCATGACTGGCAAACCTCCATTGTCAACTATCTGTGAACCAAGAAAGTCAACAGGCACTTCAACATTCTTCCATTTCCTTATTGAATGGTTTCCTGAATTAAATAAAGGTCATCCTTTTATAAGACAGCCTAGATGCACATGCCATGGTCAACAGGTCTTTTTTCTGATCTATAGTCTTTTTGATTGCTTTGACATTTCAATGAAGCTTGTTGGTAATAGTACTTACAACACCAAGGATTTCTGTCACCATTTTTCCAAACCTGTCCATCTCTCAGCTCAAGGCTTCTGCATGAATCAAGAAGGAGGTTGCCATGTCCCTGGTTTGAATGTATCTCCCTTTCCCTTGGGCTCACTCAATCTGCCAATAACATCACTGGAAGAATCATGTTCTTTCCACCCTAATCAGGGTGCCCTTAGATTCTTTAGCAAAATATTTGCCCAGGTGTGCATACTGCTGTGCCATGACCATGCAATGAGCTTAATCAAGGACTTTACAAGAGAATAAAAGGTCTTCCTGATCTTGCATGCAGATTGCAGGGTTCTTATCTTTTGCACCAGATAATAACCAGACTTTCCTAGCAGTATTGCAGAAACTCACAGAAAAGAAAAGTCATGGCTGCAGGGAGATTTACCTAGTGGATTCAACACCTCCAGAAGAAGGGTTCCATGTCTCGGGTTGGAAATCAGGCTTGGCATCTTTATGCACTTCGTTACTTGTTACTTGCTCAACTCCAACATCCTCTTTGACTGAACAAGATGCTCTTAAACACCTTACATTAGAAAGTTTCTTTCAAAACCCACAATGGTGGCCCCATGGGTGGAGATTGAGGTTGCCATGATCAATGCTTGACAATTATCAAGATTCAGTTGCACCATGGTAAACAATCAGGAGGCTTCAACCGATTTTTACTCAAGAAACAAACTATAACTGCCCAAACCATAACTTGATGCACAAGGAGAAGATTAGCCAACTACAAGACATGCTCGTGCTTACAGGCAATGTACAAGGAATGTATACCTTGAGTAGGCACTTCCTCTCCACTGACTTGCTGCAGAAAGAGTGTCATGTTGCGAGGGCTCACATCATCTGCCATCCATACTTCATCTAGTAAATACCAACAAGGTATTCAAAGATTAACTTGCCCTTTTTGCAGCTACATCAAACTTTCTTTGGTAACTGCCACCTTCTTAATTGCAATCCTTAAGCACAACCAAAAGAGTCTTCTCTACTGTATTCTGACCATTGGACATTCCTTGCTGCAGCACTTTTGCTCTAAACCGATTTTTTTCCTCCTCCTTTTCAAGCACTGCATCCAAAACAACAAGGCAGGAAGCAGAAACAGAACTGATGGGTTTAGGTAGAACTAGAGCCAACATTGCACAGAAAAACCAAAAAAACCACAAGCACAATAATCCTAATCATGATAAGTAAATCATGCTGATTGCAGTACCTTGTGCATTAGTCATATTCATGATCACAACTGAACTTGCATAGGCCATGAGTATTAGGTGATGAAATACAAAATTACAATACTGATTCCCATTCAAATATTGATGAACCAAACCCTGGGCACATAGGTCAAAGAAACATACAGGCAACCTTCACCTTGACAGCTTTACGATGGGCTTCCAGCTCCATCATTTCCTGGACCATTCATGGGTAGCTTGGCATGTAAGAACCTGATAGGGACAAATTCAAGAGCTCTTTCCTCACTCACACACTCACTCAAACCTGCAGAAAATGGCAGGAACTTTGAGAACTTGGACAGCAACTTTTCTAATGGTAGTAGCAAGGATTATTGGACTTCTGGGCTTCAGATTGGAATCTGCTAGTGAGATTGAACTATGTGACAATGGACTGATGTGTAAACTGCATGAAAGCCAGCCCCGTATTGCCCCTGGCAATTGCACACACAGTGGTGGATAGACTCACATTGACAGACAAGAGACAATGATCTCTGTTGCTATTCTGGCACAGAACACAACAAGATAATACAGAGCAAGAATGCACCTTCACACACGTTTGGAGATTGTTGGAAAGGTAAATGCAGGAGAAAAGCATTGAGGGACTAAATATTCCAATAACAGGAACAGCAGTACCTCAAGAGTAGGGGCTCTTTCACGCCTTCCATTCAACCAGCTGTTCCACTCAACTGCATCACTCACACCAGAGGTACTAGTTTTGAGAGAGAGTATCATTGGTATTTTTACACTAGGCTTTCATAATCAGCACGATTATCACGAATTAAAACACCTGTTACACTCATGAGAAGCTGGATGAAAGAAAGAAATTGCTTCTTTCACCGCACATCAGGATAATTGGATTCGCACCAATGGGAACCATAAATTTCATTTACCGTATAGGTAACTGAAATTTCTCGCAAAGTTTTTAGTGCCCACTTTGGTCACCCTACTAAGGAAGGATTTGCAACTAGCTTTAATATACCCTTGACTAGAAGAAAAAGATTGCAAAATAACTGATTTATATGTTGGTTAATGAGAGAGACTAGTGGTTGATCTACTTCCCTATCCTCAATCTACATACAGCTTTGGTTTCCAGCTGGGCTGGTTCTATGGCCCTGTATGAATTAGCCGTTTATGATCCGTTTGATCCTATAAAATTTCAAATTAGACTTCGCTTTTGTCTTGTTTGAGAGTTACGACCCCTAGCTCTGCGATTGGATCATGTCATTGTCCTAAGCAGAGCTCCTATACCTCTCCTTACTAAAAAAGTAAACAACTCTTGTCGTTGATTAGGAGGTAACACCCAAAATGAGAACTAATAGCTCAAATTCGGAGGAAATCCAAGCCTCAAGGTTATGAGCCTTGCAAGCTACCAGGCTGTTCCTTATTTTGAATCATACTATTAGCTGCTCTAAGGTCAGGAGTGAGGCACTGCTCAATTAAACCTCGAATAACAAATGCTTGAAAAAGCTCTATTGCCATTTCCCGAGGAAATCCTCTAGAATTTCTTTGATACTATGGCCAATTCCGAACGCATACTGCACAAATTTTTATTGGCATACTTAATGATCTTAATGATCTATATGAAATATCCAGTGTGGAAGTGGGTCAACATTTCTTCAACCCTCATGAATGGCTGACATCAATTTAACAATGCAGAGATTGGTCCCATTCAGTTTATGGTGTTAAAAGAGGGTGAAAGAGAAAAACCAAGTAAATAAAATACAGACAGAATTTTTTTTCCCTGCGCCCCATAACTTCAATTAATGATCACCGTGGGTAAGACTCCATCCATTAATTATGATAAAAAGAATGAAGCATCTCTCTTTCTCTCTCAAACTTATTGAAAACATACCACAAGTCACAGTTTTGCAGCTAGCGTTTCACCTTACCAGGCACTGTTGTTGGATCTGGATTGCCCTTGAATTTGATCCATCGTTTTTCTGTAACTGTCATTTGCTACCACACAAAAGCACAATGTCAATTTCATGTAAAATGCTGCCAATAAAAGATCAAACAAAGATTCAAACAGATTCCTCATATGTGCAGGAGCTGTCACATAGGATTGCAGATTCATAAAAAAAAATTTAGGGTTATACATTTGCACTCACAAGTTGATTCAGTGAAACCCACTTGATTCAATTGGTGTGCAAACTTGACAATCACAGTACCTAAGATGATAGGCACCTAAACCCTAAACCTAAACCCTAAGAGCCCGCTTGATTTGCTTGTTGTGAATGCTTGATGATTGCAGTATCTTAACATTAAGCAAAGAAATTCCTTGGACAACTCTCAAACTGTTGACAAGATTACAAGGATCAGAACCTCAAGATGCACATCCAGAGATGCATTTCTTGAATTCAATACTTTGAAGGTGCAGAGGTGTGGGATTTCTATACTCAGTTGAAGTGATGTAATGACTGAAAAGCCACAAGCCCACGTGAATAGAAACCACCTCATGTGATTTAAGGATTCATGAAACCTGAACCTCTTCCTCAACTTCCAGAGCCCTGAAGCATCATCTCATCAAGAGCTGAAACACTAACTTTCATTCCACACAAATTGTCCTCGTACTTAGGTAAATGGACAAACAAAACGAGCTCTTGGAAATTTTGTGATGGTGGTTATTGCAGCAGCTTTTCAGAAAACCCTAACACTTGCAACATGAAAGATAGCAATCTCTGTCGAGAAGAAGAAACTCAAGATGAGTGAATGAGTCCTCTTCTTCTGGACAGCATCTTGCTTGGGAGGAACAGTAACTGTTGATGACAGCAGCAGAACCATCTGTGGAGACAGACGGGTCCGGATCCATCCGCAACCATTTTTCCTGAAGCTTCCGATTGGTGACAGACACAACGCAAAACAGTATTGTTGAAAAGATTGAAGAATGTGAAGAGCGAGCGCCGTGAGGTTCCGTGAGAGAAGAGACTACATTACCGGCGCCATCCACGGTTTGAGACTGACGGAAGTAGGCATTGCCGGCCTTGTCCGTGCCTGCCAATTGCTTGCCATTCCTGGTCAAGAAACCAACAATCTTCGCCAACATCTCGAGAGCGATCTTCCCACCACCACCTCCGATTCACCGTTCCCAAGTAGTCGAGCTACTGAATCTTCTGCCTTCGCAAAGCAAAGATTTCGTCGTGCGAAAGCTTGCGCAGATTGTGCGAAGCTTTGCACATGCATGGATGCAGCAGCAGGCTAGCTAGCTTCACCTCTTCTTCAAACCCTAGAAGCTTGAAACCCTAACCCTAAATCCCGTGATGAGAGAGATTGTGGTCACCCCTCTTCCTCGATGCAAGATTTCCCAATTCTTGACAGCGATCTCGCGTCTCTGGTGGCATCGAATGCTTCTGCGGTTTTGAGCTGTCTGCCTGCGTCTCGCGGAGCAATGGGGTTCAAGCGGAAGAAGTTCGGAGTGTCGCAAAATAGCGGCCTGCTGAGAAAGCGGCAGCCGCAACAGAACTCAGAAGATGCAGTGGATGTGGATTCAGGGGACGGAGGCGAGGAGGAGGAGAAGACAGTGAAGGTACTGGAGACGAGGAAGAGAGAAAAGAAAGAAGACGACGAGCTGTTGTTTGCCGTAGGACGCTTCCATGACCTAGGTCTTGCAGATTGTCTAGCAGACCATATCCATGAGAAGATGGGGTTCAGTGCACCAACCTCGATTCAGCAAGCAGCAATTCCTCTCATTTTATCAGGGCGAGATGTGCTTGTGAATGCGGGAACAGGAACAGGTAAGACTATGGTTTACTTGGCGCCGATCATTCATGCATTGCAGTCATACTCCTCACCTCGTGTTACGCGGAACGATGGCACATTGGCGCTGGTGTTGGTGCCTACAAGGGAGCTATGTGCACAGGTGTGTGGAGTGGCAGAGCAGGTGCTGCATCGCTTCCACTGGCTAGTCCCTGGTTGTGTCATGGGCGGTGAGAAACGTTCCAAGGAGAAAGCTCGTCTTCGCAAAGGAGTCACCATCTTGGTGGCTACACCAGGTAGATTGCTTGATCACTTGAGCAATACAGCATCCTTTCGCCACGATCGCTTAAGCTGGCTCGTTTTCGATGAAGCTGACAGATTGCTGGACCTAGGGTTTGAGAAAGATATTGAGGCGATCTTGAAGATCCTAGGTGCCAGAAAAAGTGTGCCAGGAGAGAAAAGACAACACATTCTTCTCTCTGCCACTTTGAATGATCGTGTGCAGCAGCTAGCAGCACTCAGCCTTACTGAACCTGCTACTGTAGGGTTGAATGATCTGCACCATGATGCAGCAGTGGGGACTCCTGCAACAAGAGAGGGTCTCATGGCAGTGACAAATGCCAGTAGAGGATTTATGGATGTAGGTACTTCGGAAGTATATCTAGAGTATAAGATTCCAGTGCAGTTGATTCAAAACTTTTACAAAGTTCCTTGCAAGCTGCGGTTGGTTGCTCTCTTAGCTCTCTTGCAGCAGAAGTCAAGAGGTGATGGTTCATGCAAGCTGGTGGTTTTTTTCTCGACTTGTGATGCAGTAGACTTTCACTACAATGTTGTGAGTGGGTTTCGGTGGTCACCAACACCATGGAAAGGAGGAGGTGAGAGGGATGAGAGGAAGCTTTTGGGCTGTGACACATTTCGGTTACATGGTAGCATGGCACAACAGGATCGCACAGAAGCATTTCATCAATTTGGAAGGGCTTCCTCTGCAGTCTTGCTGTGCACAGATGTTGCAGCACGAGGATTGGATTTTCAAAGTGTGTCAGGAATCGTGCAATATGATCCTCCTGGTGATGCGAAAGAATATGTTCATAGAGTTGGAAGAACAGCCCGACTGGGTCAAAAGGGAGAGGCAGTGCTTTTTCTGCAACCAAGCGAGTCTGACTATTTGAAGGAACTGAAAAAACATGGTGTCTCACCCAAGGAGCTTCCTCTGCCACAGCTCTTAGATGGCCTTCAGGCTCGAAGGGGCAAGAAAGAAGAGACATGGGCTTCTGTGGAGATGCATCCAGTTGCAGCCCTAATGCAGAATGGTCTGGAAGCCTTCGTTGCTGGAAAGGCAGATGCAAGACTTTTGGCAGTGGATGCCTTCCGGTCTTATGTGCGGGCATATGCTGCTCATCGTGGGGAGTTGAAGTCTGTATTCCAGGTTTGGAAACTGCATTTGGGGCATGTGGCTAAAAGCTTTGGCTTGCGGGATGCACCTTCAATGTTTGGCAAGTCAGTGAACAAGCAGTCACTGAAACGGGAGAAGGAACAAAGTGTTCAAAAGAGGGTCAAGAAAAAACGCCGTCTCATTCCTGCTGCCATGGTCGACTAGGGTGTAGAAAGAGATTCATCTGCATGTGGGTTTCTCATACTTTGTCTATGACCATCTGCTGCAGTCACTTCATACTCAGGGATTCCACAATGGATTAGGCTACAAGTAGGCAATAGTAGGCCAGGTTTCAGTAATCACTTGATGTACAATGCAGTAGGTTGCATGTCAGTGTCTGGAAGTGTTGTGTGGTGTTGACTGCCAAGCTGATTGGTGCCCTCAACAACTGTGAGAGCCTTTTGAACTTCCAGTCACAAGTGCACTGTGAACACTTTTAAGGATCAGATGCCTTGTCAGATACTTCTGAGATTTCAGGGAGCACTAACGCACAGGAATGTACAGGAGTTTTGAGAGACACTCAATGTGCACTGTTCAGTTAAGTATGTTCGTTCAGCCTTTTGTGGATTTAATCCTTGGCTGAGGAATCCAATGATTCCTTCTGTTTTCCTCAAACTCATTTCTGCTACTTAACTAACTTATGGAGGAGTTCTTGGGCATTGTCCTTCTTGCTGGAATGAAAATCAGTAACCCAGGTTGATTTTGCAGGTACCGACTACCAATGTCTGTAACCATGATGAGGTATTGTCATCCTGTAATGTGCATTTGAAGATCACTCATCTGCCATGTTCTTTTTTTGGTATGTAGCATGAGACACCATTTTACTAAAAATCTGTTTTGAAATTCGAGTTCCCATCACATCCATGTTACAGGTCCTGTGGCAAAACCTAGTGCTTATGAGCATGAAGTCATTTGCATAGTTTGGCCTAGTCTACATTTTGTGTGGGCATCATACTAGTCATGCGCTAAATCCTCTACTGTGAATCACCTGTGGGGCTAACAGTCACTACATACCCTGGTGTGAAATGGAATGAAAATCATATGATCCTGGACTGCAATTTCTCTTGTTCTAATCAAGGTGTTACCATTATGATCCTTTTGTTTCGTAAGGTCTGAATTCTGATGGTTTTGTTGTGTTGCAGAGACCAGGGGTGTGCTTAAGGGATACATTCAGGTGGCCCAAACTACTTGCCTCTATGTATGCTTCTCCATGCCTTAGATGCTTTCATATGTGGGAGGCAAGCCAAAATGAAATAAAGCTTACTATCAGAATCATCTTTCAGCTTCAATGAGGATACCATTGATGTTCTTTTTATCATGACCAAGTTTGCCCATTGCTTCCAGAAATGTGATAGAAACATTTTTGTGCAGATCATTATATACCTTATCTGCACCCATAATTGGCAGCCAAAGCAGATAAAGTCAATGGGTACTAACAGCAGCTAGTCACATCTTCATCTTCCACAAGTTACATGCTAAGAGATTGCCTTGAGCAAGCTCTAGGATTGTCCCACATTATCAGCAGAAACAGAACATGATTGCCACAATGTTATTGTTTTTTTTCATTTTCTTTATTGGTCACATCTAGAAATTGAAGTGTTGATTCATTTTATTTACAATTGTATGTTGGACATACACATAGAGAGTAGTATTTAGACGAGTTTTGTATGCTTTGCTTATAGTTTCTGAAATGAAAAATGAATGACATATTAGAGATATCGGCGAATTCACCCTGTCTTTGGGCCTCCCTTCACCCCCTCACCCCTCTTTTAGGGGTATCCGGAAAGTAAGGAAATTTTAAGAAATCTCAGTATGAAATGCTGAAACTCAGTACGAAATGTTGAATTTCAGCATTTAATGCACAAAGTTCGAGAGGAATTACAGTAGCTGTACAGGTAGGACCAGTGAAAATCTATGTAGCAGCGGAGGCGCTCAAGAGAAAAGAAAGGCAGAGTGAAACCCAGGAATCGTCAAAATTGATGGTTTTCTGAGTTTCACCCCCCCTTGAATGCTAAATGTACTCTTTTGCAGGTTTCTTTTGAATCTCACCTTGTGTATGACCAAACTCAGGATACTGGTGCTGGCTTTTCCTAACTTTATGGATATATCTATTGTCAGATTCTTTTGTGGGTTTTCTTTTGGAAGTACCCAATTCTCCTTCTTTTGGTCTAAAAGAGAATATTGGTTTAATGATGTCATATCTTTAGTTGATGTATCAATTATAAGTGAACTAGGAAATTTGTTTTGATGATGTCAAAAATATTTTTAAATTGGTCTCTTAGTCTTTTTAACTATCTATAAAGTTAGTAGGCAAATCAACCAACTTGGTAATCACATGAATTTTTTTAAATATTAAAAAATATGGATTTGTAACATGTAATTGAACAAGAATTGGTTAAAAAAAAGACATTGGCTCCTATTAACATGAGTGTTGAGCTTGAATATTTATACTCATGACACTTATAAACTAAAAGCTCTTAAATTTCACATATCATCAAGAATAAGATTTAGATGTTTTCAATTAATTTTTTTAAAAAAAATCTCAAACAAAGAAATAAACAATAAAAATCAATTGTTTTCACTCCATTCTACCAAATGATTTTATTTTTCTAACTTGAACATTTCATTTTTTGAATTAAAAGCCAACATTGCAAAAGAATGTTACACATAACATGTTTCTTAATTACTTCACAAAAAGCCAATAAGCTTAATATTAAAAATAACAACCATCTCCTTATTAACATTTTTTATGTTATTTTTTACATTTAGCACAAGTGCATAATAATTACAAATGTAAGTCCCAAGACATATTAAGAATTATGGTCATGTGTCATATGCCCATGCATATTACGCACAAATTTCAGAATTGAAAATTTGCATGAGTAGTTGCAAAAGACATATAGTTGTATGATAAACCTTTGATCTCAACAAACACAATTTTCATGATTTAAACTAGAAAAAACAAGGTTTATTATGAAACATCTACATGTACAAGATAATGCTTTGATAATATATTGCATACATTGTTTCAATTTTAATGTAGAACTACACTTAATTAATCATATAGTTTACAAGTGATGTGATATTTATTTTAGGTTGCAACAAAGTTAACAATAAACTATATCACTAATGATTAACAATCTTACAATAGTTGAACAATAATCTTTATATAGTTTAAAACCTAATCACATAAAACAACATAGTGGATAACTAGTTCCAAAAAAAATTGAATATGTTAACACAATGCTAATTCACGATTAACGTAGTGATAACGTATACATGTGGCATGACTTTACTTGTTGAGGTCATATATTAATTATAGGGTAATTGCCTTTGACAAATCTTGTGCAACTTGCCCACAAAGTCAAAATATATTAATCACAATTGTATATATGAAATATATTCAAATTATATAAAGGTTCATTTTATAACTAATATGCAATTGTTATAGAACTTTTGGATTTTTGACATGACATTTTATTTTTAAATGCCTCATATTTCCATAGAACAAATGCAATATAATTGCATCAAACATTTAGTTGCAAAGCAATGAAGCTTTTGTAGACATGATTTATCATAATGGTAGCCTACAATATTGGCCCAAATGTGAACCCATTACCCAACACTCTTATTCACCAAAAGCTTTCCAATTGTGTTATAAATTACTTGAAAGAATTTTGAATATATTTGTTCCAAATGATGAAGATTGAAAATTTGGTATATGAAATTTTTTGCATAACTTTTCAAATGGTCATCCCTAGACAATTCTAGGGATGATTTTGGTTGTATGGTTATCCTTGAATAGTTCTAAAAACATCATGGCCAAAATTTGACAGTTGAAATAGTTCTAATGGTTTCATGAATAACTAGTTTTATGCCACTATAACAAAGGAGTGTGTCCCATGATAATTCATAATTTTGAGGAATAAGGTATTATATTATTATTTTTGTTGTTGGTTTGTCATGGTAATGTTCATGGTATATTACAAAAGGAAGAAAGAAAAAACAACTAGCCAATTTGTTTTTACAATTGGATTTTACAACATTGCATAAAACCTAGATGCATTTTTTTCTCATATCTCCATAAAAGAAGTTCAACCATATTTTATTTTCAACCATGTTGTTTCATGAATTAAAAATAATGTTTTTTTCATTTTACAACCGTGATTTTGGTGTTGGCCTTAGACCAATCTACCTTCCTCAACCATTTTCTTATGGTGTGTGAGCTTTTATTTTCTTAGTTGTTCAAATTTTGTGTTTCCATCAATACTTCTGAATTTTGTACTAGAATTGTCAAAGTATTGAATGATTAGAGTTTTGAACTATCAACACATAGTAAAGACTTGACTTACTTATGCCATAGTCATGCATTCCATTTACATTTTTGTCAATCCAAATCATAGTGTGGTAAAAAAGAAACATTTTTGATAAATTTTCATATGCAAGAAAACAATTTCATATCTTTGCTTAAAAATTTGTTGATTTGAACTATGTATTTTTTGATCTTATTCATGAGGAATGACAAGTTATGCATTTAGTCATTATATATTGGTGTTGAGATATTCTAAGATGCATTTATGCATACATAACAAATAAACAATTTCTATTCTTGTGAATTTGTGTTATAGATCAAAAGGTAAAATAATATATTAGGTTTGTCATTAGGTGTAAGGATCATGGGATTTATTATGTCAATAACCAAGGAAAGTTCAACTAGGATTTGACAAGAAATTTCATGATCATAGGATCTTAAATCTATTGTGCCAAAATATAAAAACCTAACAAGAAAAAAAGTAAAACATTACTTTTTGTATGTGATATTGACTGTGTGCAACGTGGTAAAAATTTTGTACAATTTTCTTTTTCTTTTTCAAGAATTCATACATGTGATGTATTCTTCTCTAATGCCCATTGTTATCACTAGTACTAATTGTGTGAAAGGATCCCATTTAGCACCGTAAGAACAAAAATTGGGAAAAAATATAGATTGGTGGGGTAGCTTTTCATTAGCCCAATGCCCAAAACATACAATCTAAGTTATGGCACACTTAAAATATAAATTGTCTGCAAGTTCAATTCAAAAAACATTTTTATTTATAGAAGCTAAACTTCACACATCAAGTTTCATTCATGGAAATATCAAAAAACATGATTTGAAAACAAGTTTGCAATATGAATAAGGATGAACATGAAGTTTTAAAAACCTATCAAATGTCCTTGCAAGATTTTGTTGTTCACATTCTAGAGATGGTAGCTTGCAAGTTTCTTGTAACTTTTCAACAAATTGTGATTTTCCAATCTCTCTTAATTTGGAACTAAGGTTTGTGTGTTCATTAAAAACTTTTGTAACATCATCCAACTCCACAAGAACATTTGGAAATATACTACCAATCTTCATCATCATCTTATATTTGTAAAATATCGCAACTTTCTTCATGATGTTATGTGTCAAATAAACTATATTATTTCAGAAACAAAATCCATACTTGAAATCCAATCCTACACACTAGCTACAAGTGACATTTTGAAAGACTCCCTCCTTTTTCCAAAGCACACAATCTTGACACACATTTGTCCTCTATGATTTTCAATAAGATCTTCATCATCATCTTATATTTGTAAAAGATCGCAACTTTCTTCATGATGTTGTTATGTGTCAAATAAACTATATTATTTCAGAAACAAAATCCATACTTGAAATCCAATCCTACACACTAACTACAAGTGACATTTTGAAAGACTCCCTCCTTTTTCCAAAGCACATAATCTTGACACACATTTGTCCTCTATGAACTTCTCCATAATAGCCAACATCTTTGTTGGAATGTTAGAACACCCCACATTAATTATGGTACTAACTTCCAAAAGTTTATGATTTTTCTTCAATTTTTTTTGCCTTTCTCTCTTGTAGAAACTTTAAGAGAACACATGATTTTCAATAAGGTCTTTAACCATAAACAAGTAAAAATGAAAAGATAGGAAAACCCAAGCAACTAAAAAACCACCTATGAACACAAAAAAACCCCACCCCCCAAAACACAACACAAACACAAACAACACAACACAAACACCACCC
>Ga0116227_10001835_pt1 | contig 48214 bp, 42 predicted proteins | sample S1TSphgellanicum_FD_89693 | JGI IMG/M metagenome (GOLD analysis project Ga0116227, IMG submission 89693) | Host-associated microbial communities from peat moss isolated from Minnesota, USA - S1T2_Fb - Sphagnum magellanicum MG | ecosystem: Host-associated > Plants > Peat moss > Unclassified... | reverse complement strand
ATTTTTTTGGAGAATCAGATAAGTTCTTTTGTAAAAAGTAGATCTAATTTTCAAAATCTCTATATCACTCTTGTCGGCTCCTCTTGTTGTTCATCTCATGTGGGGCTACTGATCTTTTCCCGTTGCTATTACTCTTTTGCCCTTTATTACTTTTCTCTCTTTATTGTGTTATTACTCTTCTCCCATTATTATTTTTCTTTTTTTTTATTGCTAGTACTTTTCTCCCCTTACTCTTATTCTTTTCCTGTTACTATTACTCTTCTCACATGGTGCTGGTATTTTCATGTGATGAAGTAATTAAATTATTAAAATTGATTTTAATTAACGGAAATTTTAATAATCAGGTTGTGAAAACCCTTGTTATTGTATATGTGAGAACTGCCTTATTTGAAAACCAAATGTGAAAACTAATTGTTATTGTATATGTAAAAATCACCCTATTTGAAAACTGGGTGAATTTTTAAAAATTAAAAACTTGATAAGTTGATCAATTCTCACCAACCCAAAAATATGTATATCTATAAGAGAATCGATCAAGTTCTAATAACATCATGAGAGAACTAAAATCAATTGATTCTCAAAAAAAAGTGGGAACTACCAAACACTATTCCAAACTCGGTGAATATCTTTGCTAAACATTTTTGTTGAACATGTATTCAAAAGTTGTCTCTCCATGAAACCATTTGCTCACTCATAGCTCCATATAAATCTTTCTCTTGTTGCTCCATTTGTTTTATAATGAAAACATCCACCATCATCATTGCATTATAATGTTGATGAAGTGCAAGTTGTTGCAATGCCACAACTATAATAATAGCATGTCAAATTATCATGAAACACAAAAGTTACAAAAATCTTGTGTCTATGTTCATTGATGGTGGTTTGAATTTTAGGGTTTATCTTGAAAAAGGAAGCAAAGATGAAAAGAAGAATGATACCAAGAAGGAAAGAATGTAAGCATATGAAGGATTGAAGCCTTGGTCCTTACTTTTTGGCCTTAATGATTTTATGTACACATAAACTCATTGGCCCCAAAATAAACAATATGTTATTAGTAACATGGGGCCAAACAACAAGCCAAAAAGTGTTCAAATTTCTCATTATTGGCTTGACTTTTAATCTAAAGTGGGCTTTACTAACTAAAACTTGGAAGTGAGGAATATATTTATAAGGTCACATGTTGAACATTGGTGGAAATGTTCTTATTTTTTCACTTTAGGCAAGGTCTTGATTTTTTAATTTAGTTTTTCGGTACCATTATGTTATAATAACTTGTTGGTTAAAAATTTGTATCATATCAACACATGTATGTTAATGTTGAACTTGGCAAAATAACAACTTGGATCCTAGTATTGGGTTTAGTTTTTCTTGTATGTGTATGTTTCCAATTAAGAAAATAAAGTGTTAGGGCCAAATCACAAACAAGAAGGAAGAAAACAAGCATTCAACATTCAAGAAACCATTCCATGCAACACTTTAACCATGTTAAACTTATGTGACAATATGAAAAATTATAATCAACAATGTATATGTGCAATCAAAAACAAAATTAAAATGCATATGCAACTCATTTAATATCTTCAAACACAAGATCATGTCTCCTCAAAATAGACTACCTTTTCAAGTAGGTTTTCATTTTCTTCTAATAATGTCTCCTCTACCATAAAAACTCTACTAATTTGTCTTCAACAATGAGTTTATAATCAACTTGCACATTAGTTAACCAATTTTATAAATCATAAAGAACTTGTCAAGATTCTTAATCTTGAGATGACACTATCACAAACTAGTGAACATGCTTGCAACTAAAAAGATTCATTTAATCTTGATTTGTGAACCCAAGATGCCCAAAATTTGTCACACCAAAAACCCACATTTAGTAACCTAGATTCATTGGTAGACCACCACATTGGGGTCAAAACATGTAACTAGGAGCCAAAAAGGGTGTTAAACATTTATTTATTTTATTATCATTTAAAACCATAGTAATCATGGCAAATTAGTCATTTTTCCTTCATACGAATGTCAAAGAACTTAAAGTAAAAATTCATTTCATCCAATTTTAAGTTTTGGTTTTAATTTAAGACATTTGAAAATGTACACCTATTGCATCAAATAGAGTCAATTTTGCAAAGGACTATCAAAAGGACTCATTAATAAAATAATTTTCTTTGAAAAAATATAAATGATAAAAACATATTAGCCAAACTCAAAAAACATTCATAACTTTTATTTTTTTGAATTCTACAACTTTAAAAATTCAAAGATTGTTTCAAAATTATTTCAAAATTTCAAAGCTTCAAGAGTCCTTTACCATGTACATGTTATAATGTACATGTTGTATTAAGAAAAGTTATATTTTAGAGTATAATAAAATTAAATAATGTGAAAATTTATTTTCTAGTAATGATTTAAAATTTTGATTATTTTTCAAAATGAAACATTGAATCTGTAAGGAATCTACACATTTTTAAAAATTCATATTTACTCAATAATGATTAACAAAAAAAAATGTGATATAGTGGGGAAATTTAAATATTTTTAAAAACAAGTTACAAAAAATTTCATTCAAAAATTCATTTGCATGTAAAAGTTATTTTTGGGAAAAAAAACTTCCAATCCTTTTCCAAAGTAATCCTTTTGGCTCCTAATTACAAGTTTTGACCCATTAGTGGATTGAATCCATTTGTATTCCCCACATGGAAGCAATGACGTTGTCATTCAACAAGAAAAAAACTTATGATTATGCTACATGGTGAAACAAAACCAAAAACTTTGGTTGATGATGAATTGTGTGAATTATTGTTTTCAAAATGCCTTTTTTTTAGTTCATCACTTTTCGTTAATTACACCTTCAACTTACAACACCTCTTCTAATAAAGATATTTCAAACTCATGGATAACCATATTATAAATCTTATAACATGAAAGTCATATGCAGAAGAGTCCAACAATTTGAACACATCCATATTTATAGTTGAGACATTCAATAACCACAAACATGAAAAACAAAAAAAAACATGAAAATAATTTACATAAGGAAAATGCACAAAACAACCAAAAAATCTCACCTTTAATGTATAACTCCTCTTTATGACAACAAATGGAAGCTCAAGAATGTAAAGGGGACCCTATCAAATTTATATCATCGTTTCCAAATGAAGCACTTGTAAATCATAAACATGTAAAATTAACCTAATTGATACTAGTCTATTCATACTGGAGTTTGATACAAATGGCCGAGCCCTAGTATCACAAGTTTTACAAAACCTTAAACTTGCTTGTTCAATTAAACTTAATACAACACTTGCACCTAGAACTAGCAACAAGGTGCACAACATGTTTCCTGTAATTTTGATCACCTATGGGCAAGATTTTTTATACCCTAATGCATACCCATGTTTATAACCCACATTTTTTTGATACCAAAACAACAATGGTACTATCCTTAATCACATGTTTCCAAATCTTGCAAAATTTAAAATTTTCAATAATTGAACCCAATGTCATTAAGTTAGATGTCTTCAATTTAAGTCCCTTTACATCAATGTTTCATTTTGATAAAACATTTCAAAAACAAAAGTTTAAAATTTATACAAATTCCATATCCTTAGCCACATGTAACTATTGCAAATCTTTGAATCTTTTAATCAACCCCCACATCATTGGTTGCACATTTCCAATTTAAGTCCTTCACATCAATGTGTCATTTTTATAAAACATGTCATAAACAAAGAGTTTGAAGGGAAATATACTTGTATTTTTAATAAGATGTTTGCAAATCTTGCAAGTGTATAAGTCCTCCAATTGGGCCCCACATCACTAATTCCATTTCATTTTCACTCATCCATGTTCTTAATTGCATGCTTTCAATCTAGGTCATTTTGAATTATATGTGATGTGTATGATAGTTTGTTTTGACAATTAAACAATTTCATTTCATTCACCAAAGTTAGTTAGTTGCATTTTTGCAATCTAAATCCTTTGAGCAAATGTCAATGTTTCTTTTCAGCAAAAACTTTTATTTCACTCATTCATGTTGTCAACTACATGTTGTGAATTCAAGTCTTAAAAATGGTCTTCAAATCAATGTTCCTTTCCATGATACTTTTCATTCAATTCATCCACATTGTTAATTGCATGTTTGTAATATAAGTCCTTTAATCGGATGCCTTTTATGTCAATGTTGTCTTTTGATAATACATCTCATTTCATTGTTCCACATCATTAGTTGGAAGAAATTTTAACTATATATTGAATGTTCCTTAGTACATTGAGGTGTTCTTGTGATAATGCCTTTCATTTCAATCACAAGCTATTTTTTTCATTGTTAGTTCCATTTTTTCTATTTGTTTCTTTTGGTGAAATATCTATTATATTGTGTCTCCTTTTCACGATATGTTTCATTTCAGTCACCCCCTTTGGTAATGTAATTGAGTAATTGAATTAAAATTCAAGGAATTTGATAACATGTGACAAACCAAATGTTTAATTAATCATATACACATGGGTGTATTTTGGTCAATAATTATGAAAGTATGTAAACTAATGAATTCTTTTTTTGAATTTTATTTACCCAATACATTTTTTGTCTACACACATCATGGTTCACATTTCTTCAAACCATTCCATGTTAATGGTTTTACAAATCCAACCCCAATAGAAACATGAACATAATGAATTCATTATTAGTACATTAAAAATATACTTTTAAACTTAAACACATCAAGTGTAGCACATCATTTTCATGGAATTTTAAAAGGGACATTTAGTGTAAAGTTTGGGATCTACATGTGTCAAACAACCATTTTTAAGAGGTATCAGAAATTGTCCAATTTTTTTTTCATTAATTTTTAATATACACATATTAAAACCACCTTATATTAATGATAATCCATTATTTCAGGTTATTACAAATTTTATATTATAATTAAAAATTAATTATTTGAATAAAATGCACACTATTTTTTAATTAATTAACTTATAATTTTTACTCAACAATCAATATATTGCACCTTACATTTTTATTCATGTATTTTATTTTATTTTTATTAGTGTGCCCCCGGCATGGAATCAATCTATTGCAAAATCAAGGTTAAAATGAAATAGAAACAATTTGACAACATTCTGATGCATGCAATGAAGATGCCATCACTTTTATGTCCTTTTTCCTTCATAAAATATAATATTCCATTAAATATCATCACCAATATTATGATCCATTGCATGATGGACAATGATCATAAAAAAACAACTAAATGAACTCCTTGTCACCATAGTCCACTTAAAATTGACCTTTACATTTTCTTGGGTTATATTAATAGTCTATTCCCCAAAAATGAACCACATTAGGATGTGGGCTTGCTTGTCTTCTTTCAAATGGGCCCATTTGATGTTAGATCCATTGCATGGATCTTCAAATTATAGAACATAACATTGTTTACACAAGCTCAATTTGAAGGGCCTTGGGTATTCTTGGGATTGGTGATTCTAGAAGGAGCCAAATTGTACCTTTGTGCCATGATAAATAAAAAGGTTAATGGTAGCCCTTGCTTTGTGTGATTTAGTTTTATTTATTAATTTCCTTTCACCAAGAGTACAAATGGTTGTTTAATCAATAATAGTGTATCCTATGTCATTGGCACAAGTGTGAACACATTCTTTAACTTTCAGAATTGAAAATTTCTAGATTCAGCGATGTGAGCACATTCAGGGCTCCAACTGATTTTTCCTTTGAAACTCAATTTTTGCAATTTGTTTGAATTTCTAGCAACAAAACCCACTCAAAAATCAATATCTTTCACACCTTAGCTCTGAAAATTGTGAAATAAAATTTATTAAATCTAACTCCCTGAAGGCTTTCCAGTAACACCAAGAAATTTATTTAATTTTCATTGAGAAATGGTTCAATAATCAATAGCTTCCACACTGTAGCTACAAACAATTGTAAACCAAGTCAATTGACCTTTACTCATTGTGAGCTTTCCAAAGATACCAAGAGTGCAACATGAAATGTTGTGGTTTTAAAGATCTAAACATGATAAAGCAAAACAAAACAAAACAAACTACCTTGCTTTAAAGATAGATTACATAACGAACATACTAAAAAATCTACATAATAAAAGTAGTTGTGTTAAGTGCTTTTTTTCAAATTTGTGAGGTAGCTGGGTTGGCAATCATGCACAAGAGGACTTAGCCAAATTTGTCTACAGATGAGATTAGAGAGGCAAGTAGAAAAGTTTAGGAATTATGCTATATTTTGGCAACATGCTAAAACCTATTGTCCTAATCAATCAGGAAAAAGAATTCTTCATAATGTGGCAAATAATGAGGTTACCATGACACCATCTCCTTGCACCAGATTCTAAAGGTTTGGCCCTTATTGAGTGTAAAAGAGTGCCACTTAAGGAAAATAACACTTCAAATTCAAGCATAGCACACATTCAATTCAGCACTTTCAATCTACTTATGTGAACCTTTATACCACCACACCAAGTACACTAAGTCGAAAGCTGCACACTTCCCTTATTTCATCTACAACAAATGAACCAAATATGTTTTCAAAAGATGTCAGGTTGGATTATTGATGAACTCCAAATCTCAAGGTACTGGTTACAATATTTTTCAAATCAGCCTAACAGTTTGATTCAATGTGTCTCTCTTTCCTCCACATCAAGGTTGCATCCCAATTGTAGCTTGATGTGGCATAAAGATGTGTGCACAAATTAGTTATAGTGGTCAAGCAAATTTCATCAACCAAAGACACAATTCAAGTCTAGATGGAACCCAAGAATACAGCTTCCTGATTCTCCTTGTGATAAAAGATAATTCCATCTGGTACAAGTTCTGCAAGTAATGGTAGTCAGATCCCTCTGTCTCCCACCTGCTACTGATTTTGCAAGTCTCATGAGTTGGGTTTGTTCCATCTCTCTTTGGCTGCCAGAAAATTCAACTAACGTGTGCCATAAGAAGTAGCATGAGTCTACATGACTTATGCTTTTTTTCTGTACAGTTTGCACAGTTGGAAGCAGATGATGGTGATGTAGAAAATGACTTGAAACCTCTGAAACAAGACCTTTTCAGATCTCTCGGTGCTTACTGGGTTTTGTGTCTTTCATCAGTGGAAGACATGATAGAATCTCAAAACATGCATCTAGTAGAAGGAAACTGGGTGTCAAAAGAAACAGGTTTCTGCATTCTGAATTTCCTCTAGATTTATTACTGGCAGAAATTGCACCATCAAAGTTTTACCCGTCAGGAGAATTTTGTTTGTAACCTCACAAAATCTCATGCCATCAAATAATCTGAGATAAAGAGTTGAGAGATTGCAATAAAAATCAGATTGAAAAATCTTGGAAATCCAATGGTCACTGCTCAAACTCTGTGTCCAAATTGGGCAGTTCAGAGCCATGAAATCAGTTTTGAGGCAAATTGGAGGAGCTGATGAAGAGCCAAAGGACTTATGGTCAATGCATGAGTGGCTCAATATGTTGAACAGTGCTCTGACAAAAATTGAAGAGAAAGAGTACCAAAATTGGCAACAAATTTTTGGATCAACAATGTAAATAATTTTGCACTGTTTGGCAATTTCCAGTCCTTCACATCCATTGAGCTCCATTGCCTCCTGCTTCCGAACCCTTGTGCAACATCTGGAACTAAACCATAATTCCCAGACATAATAATAGAGACAAACAGACACAGAAATCTCTAAATCTGAAACTATGAAAATTACAGTTTTGAAGTGTAAGCACAAAACATGGATCTGTCCATAGGAAGTACTTGTGATTGAAACATGGATCCTGCATATAACAGGAGCAGTATCCATAAATGATCTTCAAAAGTTTGCACAATTTCTACAACTTGGTCCCTATAGTAACCTTTGCAGACTTATTAACTTACAAAGGGATTATGACTTTCTAATTTTTCCTTGTTCTGGGTCCACATAAATCACAAAAAGCTAACTGTGAATATCGTTAAGTGTGCATTGACAGATTATTTCTGACAATGTTACAGACAAACTAACGTATCCACCAGCAAACTGTGTTCCTGGCAGTGAAATGAATAGGAGCCAATTTGGCATACAGTTGGCATCCTGAACTGTTTAGAGTGAAACCCTTGGGTTTTCTTTAGCCTTCATGACCTGCAAATTGGCTTAGTTACATTTTATCTAGAATCTCAGTTCCAATCTAATTTGGATAAATGTGGGTGATGTCAGGAACAGTTGGTTCCTTCAGCCTTATGAAATTACATGGTCTCCTGAACAGACTGTAGAGATAAGCCTGTTCAAATTGAGCAATGTGTGGCGTGGCCCCACACTCTCCACCCCTAATTGATTTAAGATTTGCTCCAAGTCCTGCAGCATTCTCAGCTCTACATCAGATTACATCAGCACAAACTGCCTCTCACAAATACATTCTCTGAATAGTAGAAGTGATAGAAAGTGGTGGCATACCTTATTTAACAAAAAAACTGCATAAGCTGATCTTGTCTGGTCCTGACCTTCAGAGAATAGAGGAAACTCAACTACTGTTCTCTCCACAGGTGCAGTGCCAACTGGTGCCACAATGTCCACAGAAGGAGGAGGCTCAATGGCTGGGCTATAGTCCTGAATGTAGGAATGTGAGACCCCAAGTCGCACTGGATATCGCAGTGGTACATCCAAATACCCTGCTACCATTGCAACAACCTGGTCTCACACGGCTCACCACAATGACAACATTGAATTTTGTCACTAATTTTCCCATGGAGAAGAAAAAACTGACAAAGCAGAATCTCCAAAGAGGGTACAAACAAGAGGCTCACATGGGCAACATAACCAAGAGCCGTAGCAGTGGTATCATTTTCTTGCTTATCATTGAAAAGACCTGGCTGCTTTTTCCCAGGTTCCAGCAACTGCAAGCCTGCTATGGCCATAGATGTACTCTCTGCTGTGGATGAACTCTTTTCACCACCTGAACTAGCACACATCCCAGAAATTTGTATTCAAACGTGGTTCAATTAACAGTATCTTTGAATCAATGAATACCACAATTCTGCCAAGGTGCAAAATCTGCAACATCCATAAACAAACCTGGAGATAATAAGAGTTACAAATAAGATGGGACATTTCTGCTTGCCTGATGATGAGGAACAGATGGTCACTGGATACAATGCTGCAACCTGAGCCACCATTATGCGCCGCCTAGCATCCAATGCCTTGTGAAGCTTTAACAAGCGTCCATATCCTCCTACTCCAGCTAACATCCGGCCTGCATCCTGCAAATAGCCCATTCAATATAAAGTCCAGAAAAAGAATGAACATTGCAAACATGTGAAAAACAGATCCTTAAGGTTTGGCCCAGTCAGTGCTTTAGGAGCTGCCACCTCTGTGGTAACACATGACATATTACACACATGCAAAATCGTTCCTTGTTTTCAGAGTGACCTGAAGAGCACTGCTAAGGAGAGAGGCTAGTACTGTGCAAATGGATAGCAGCGTACAAAAGGCTTCGCATGTGACCAACCTTAAGTCGACCCTGTGCATCAGCCATGACTTTGAAAGAGATGTGCAATGCCTGTGCAGATGGCACGAGATTGTCCCTCACTCTCACTAGATCTTGCTTCGATGCTGCACACGCAGCTTTAGCAATATCCAAGCTCCGCTGCTTGGCTTGCAATTGTCGCTGCATGGCTTCCAAGGCATCTACCCGCTTCAAAGATTGCTTCCGTACCTGATCAATGATTGCCACAGCACACTTGTCAAGCATTCTATAATCACATTGATCTTCGACATTGCGCCCCACTTCCCATCACTAAATTCCGTTTGCTAGACCTTCTTGTTTTGGTCAAAAACCGTTCCTATGTCAGAACTTGCGGCTGTTATTGTTCCACATGGGCATGTTGCAAAAAATTCCTTTACATAACAAATCCAAGGATTCCGCTTGCTTGAGGAACAAATAGGTGAGCACCAATACCACAAAAACCAAAAGACGGCACGAAAACCAGTAATGAGAAATGAAAAAAAGAATTCTCGCCTCAAGTGCAGTCTCTAGCTGCTGTGACAACGCTTCTCGCTTAACCCGCTCTTTGGTGAGATGAGCCGCCAAGCCAAATAAGTGCGCCAAAGAATCCTGAAACTCTTCCCATTCGATCACCTTCACCTTCACATCTACATCCTCATTACCATCTTCACCATCCGATTCGACTCCTCCTCCTACCTTTTCTCCCTCACGGTGCGGCTGAACCTCCGAACTGCCTTCTAACGCCTTCTCCATCCCTAACCCTAACACCTCTCCGTGCTACTGCGACACAGCTACTGCGACCCTGAGTCAGAAAACCAATCGCCGCACTAGAACTCATGATTTTACCCTCGATTTTCATGCTGGATTCCCGTCACAACGTAAGCAAACCAATGCCGACTGAACTGGCGATCCTTCAACATCTCGATTGCGCTCTTATTTCCACACCCACGTCACCAAACACACCTGCCACCAAACAGGATTTCTCTCGCGCAAAAAAAAAAACACACAAACACGAGCGCGAGCACCAAACCCTAATTCTTCTGTCACGCACCTTGAGAAAGCCACTTTGGGGTTCGTTTAATTCGCCACTTTTGGGACCTTTACAAACCCAAGGTGTGATTAAAAAAGAGCCTAGGAGAAAATTCCTTGCCCGATACCTGGAATTTTGCTTGCCCGGTATCTGTATTTCCTTGCCCGACACCTGGAATAATCTGCCCGAGTCCTGAATTTGCCCGATTCCTGAGGTGCCTGAAATTGTCTGCCCGATACCTGAAATTGCTTGGCCAGCACCTGAGAGGACCTGATCGAGACCTGAAATGCATTTTTAACACCTGAATTTCCTTCAATAGCACCTGAACTCCCTGCCCGATACCTGAAATTCCTTGTGGACACCTGGAAATAAGTGACCAGCACCTGAAACTACCTGCCCGAACCCTGCAACTCCTTGGTCCAGAGTTGATACCTGAAGTCCTTCCAGGGCACCTGAGATTGCCTGCCCGAGACCAGAAATTCATTGACCTGCGCCTGAAACTACCTGACCAAGACCCGAAGTATATTTCCCAACTCCTGGATAAGTACCCTGAATTATCTGCCCGAAACCTGAAATTACTTGCAGATAACACTCGACGCATTACAAATGACCAGCACCTGAAATCACCTGCCCGAGACCTGAAATTCCTAGGTCGACAGTTAACACCTGAAATTACTTGCGCTGAGATCTGAAATTCTTGGGTCGAGACTCGACACCTGGAATTCCTTGGCCGGAACCTGAAATGAACTGCCCTGGACCTGAAATTCCTTGGTTGACACTCCACTCCTAGAATTCTGTCGCGGGAACCTGAAACGAACTGCCCGACACCTGAAATTCCTTGACAGTCGACAGTTGATACCTTGAACTCCTAGGCCAGCAGCTGAAATTACCTGCCCGAGATCTGAAAATCCCCTTTCGAAACCTGGAATTCATTTGGCGGCACCTGGAGTTGGCTTCCTAACCCTAATTGTCGGAGCGTAAGCGGGAGAGAGAAGAGGCGCAGAGAAGAAGAGAAGCCTGGCTGCGGACGAGAGGAGGAGCGCACGCAAATTGATCGTGATAGTGAGCAGAAATGGCAGAATCGACGACGCCTTTCCCTTACCTGGAAGCAGTAGTTGGTATGGCGCATTTGTATTTGTTTTCTTGCGTCTTATTTTCACCTAAAGCTCTCTTCTTTCGTTTTATTGTGTCTCTTTTGCTTCTCTCAAATCCTGTCGGCATGTGTGCTTTCGAAGACTGGAAAAACCTTGGGAGGCTTGCCTGCCGTCCGGAGGATTTTCGTCAGCATGATTATCTACTGCTTTATTTTGTTAGAGTATCCAAAAGGGGAACACGGGGGCTGATCATCGTTTGAAGGTGATGAACTTTACTTAGGGTATTTTCGCCTATTTGGGGGGGGGGTTCAAATAAACAGAAAGTGCATCCAGGAGTTAAGGCTCTGGAACCCGTGAAAACTAAGGACTGTGTCTCGTGTATCAAGTCCGGGTCTGTAGAGCTCTCCCTTGACTTGAATCCATGATTTTAGGTTCTAGAACCCCAGGAAACTAAGGTCTTTTCCTTGTGTATGAAGCCCGGTAGAGCTCCCTTGGCCTTTGACCTATATTTTTCAAGAAAAATATTTCTTTTCGTTCCAGGGTGGAATTTTATCATTCTGTAAGTCACAACCCTGCTCAGGAGTGGTTTACAGACTTTTCTTTGATCAAATGATAAGGGTGCTTTCTCCTGCAGTACTCCTATGCAAATGTGTTTAGCTTGGACTTCAGGGTCTGGGCTTCAAATTATCCAACTACAGGAGAGGTAGATGATGCAGATTGCAGGGTGATTTTGCTGATTGAATTTTGCAAGCATGTCCTAGATTGTGGCACTACAAGAATCTTGGGACTTAGAAGGGAGCCCAAGTCCATGTGTCCATACCCCATAGTGCTTCCAATAAATTAAAGCATGGTGTTCTGTAAATAAATAGAGTTAATGCATATCATTGAGACAGGAACGCCTGCAGTGACACTATTTGGTTCCCAATGTGATTTTCTTCTGTTCTTCTAATTTAGCAAAGCTAGCAGAAGTTAACATCCAACAAGACATGGGAGTTCAATTTGTGTATCAAGCCATGGTATGGGATCAGTGTAGTCAGTGTCCAATTGACTCAAAGAAAAGCCATGACTAGTGTGACAGCTTTGGAGTATTTGTGCCTTGGGTGACTTGTTTAAGAATTCTGAAGGCATTGTCTGTGCACTATTTTGGGGTTTTGGCCTGTTGAGGTAATATCTTATGTCATATTCAGAGTCAGATATTTTAAGGGTGAAAGTTTAAACTGTTGAATGTTGCACTTTGAACTGGATGGCAGGGTTCATGCTGGTAATGTATGTGTTTGAGACATATTTGGACATTCGACAGCATGCTGCTCTGAAGCTTTCCAGCCTACCAGCACCCCTCAAGGGAGTTGTCAGTCAGGAGAAATTTGAGAAGGCTAGAGCATACAGTTTAGAAAAGAGGTTTTTTTTCTCTTTCATTCACTTGCCTTTGTTGAAATCTTCCCATGAGCTCTTAATGTAATGACATGCAAGGCAGTGACTAACATGTTAGGTTTGCATGGTGGGCTGCAGCCAATTCCATTTTGTGCATGCAGCTGTAAGCATCGTAGAAGAGGCTGCAATTTTGTTGTTGGGCTTGTTACCGTGGCTTTGGCTGGTAATCCCTTCCTTTCCCTTATGGCCTTGGTGTATGAGAGTAGTACTATTGTGCCTGTGGCTGTGAACATGGAACTGGCCACCAGTATTGTGCAGAATTGTGGCTGTGCATACTGTGTACATGAATGGTTGTCATGTGATGGAATAATGGTCTTGGTGCACAAATTCTGATGCAATTTGGGATTGGCAGAAAACGGAGGTATTTTTAGGTCAACTTGGCTTGGACTCTCAAAATGAGATTTTACATACACTCATCTTCTTGGGTGCCACCACTTTGTGGTCTCAGGTACTGTAGGAATGTTGAACTTTGTCAATTGTGATGTTGCATGAGTCTGTTTGTCAGTTCCCATTGTTTCCTATGGCATTGTTTGAGGCATGGTTGTATTGTATTGTTTTGCAGAAAGGCTGGTATCACATTGTTTTGATAGCTTTGATGAAGATATCTTGGAGTGTTTTGGCAGTGATTTTGTCAGGTAACCTGTGTTTCTGGGATGGACAGGTGATAGAACTTCCCTTCGCCTTGTATTCGACTTTTGTCATAGAGGCACGACATGGCTTCAACAAGGTAAGATCAGTCTTTTACCCACAGAAATATGCATTAGAATTGATTTGGTATCCTTTGTGCTCTGTTTGCAATTACTGTCATGGGCAGGTTGATATCATGTGATCTTTGTGAAAGCAGAATTAGCTTTCTCTCCAGATGTTTGACATATGCATTTGTTTTTTGGACATTACAGCAAACTATCTGGCTCTTCTTCAGAGACATGCTGATGGGGTTGGGCCTCATGGTAGCAGTTGGGCCACCAATTGTAGCAGCCATCATTATCATTGTGCAGAAAGGCGGCCCATACCTTGCTTTGTATCTGTGGGCATTTATGCTAGTCCTATCATTGGTGCTGATGGCTTTGTATCCTATACTGATTGCCCCACTCTTCAACAAGTTCACTCCTGTCAGTCTCTTCATCCCTCACAATTCTTGATCAGGGTCGTTATGTTGAGTATCCATTTTTCAGGACTGCCTGTTCATATATTGAACAGATGGTATACATGTTAAGCCATGCCCAGTAAAATTACCAGTACATGTAGTCAAGCAGTATGAGATTCTTTAGAGAGGTTAAACCGGGGGTAGATTATTCGTGCATTATAGATCATTGGAAGCTTCATTGTTACATATGTAGAAACTGCCCAACGGTGTGTAAGGAAGACCTGCTAATGTCCAAGTTGTATGCAGTTTATTTTTAACAAAAGTGAGGGTTTGGTTGGGATGCCACACAAGCAGTTGCCTGAAGGAGAGCTGCGGGGCAAAATAGAACAACTGGCATCATCCCTCAAGTTTCCACTAAAGAAGTTGTTTGTGATTGATGGTTCCACCCGCTCCAGTCACAGTAATGTAACCCCCTCCTCCTTAACTGAGATTCTGTCTTTTGATTGGACAATGTTGAAGTTTGCAAGTTGACCTTGCAAGTTGACTCTATGTGACCATTCACAAGAAGATTGGTCAAGGCATGTGTTGTAGATAGTGGCCTGCTACTTTTTTTTTGTCTGTGTTCTTTCTCTCAGCATATTGCTATCTCCCAAATGTCTTTCCTGCTTTCTTGTCTGCAGCAATCTGTTTTTGGGTTTGTGGATGAGTAAGTGTGTGGAGACCTGGACTATGATATGGTGCAGGCATACATGTATGGATTCTACAACAGCAAACGTATTGTTCTTTATGACACTCTGATTTCTCAGGTGAACATTCTTTACTAAATCCATTGACACTTGCAAAGCACATTCTGCTGATTGGAAACTTGAGGATTGAGTTGGAGGTCAATTTGTGTTCCTGAGTTTGGGTGACTTCACCTTTCACATGCAGCTTGTTACTTGGATGTCGTTTTATTGGACCTTGCAAGTACAACAGCAACCATATTTAACCTGAGTATGTCATTTTCTCCTGCAGTGTAAGAATGAGGATGAAGTGGTGGCAGTGATAGCACATGAGTTGGGCCACTGGAAACTTAGTCACACCACATACTCCTTCCTTGCAATGCAGGTCCTTCTCATACCTCTTCTAATGCTTGCTCTTAGTAGATCCTTGCTTTGTGGGAGAGTCATTTACATCCTTGAGGGATATCCTATGGGAACTACTTGATTCCTCAGACACTCAGGTCATCATTGCAAATACACTGCTTCAGTTTTACCAGATGTGCTTTACTGAAGGATTTATATATTTGTGCTTCATGACATTCTCATGTGGGTATATTGATTGGCAAAGTGTTCCGGCATGACTTTCCATTAGAGTGAAACATGTGCCTCACTAAAAGAAGAGAATTTGTGAGATATTTTCAACAATCTTACTGTTACAGAATCCTTACAGCACAATGCATGGTGGGATGCATGTTGACCTGGTACACTGTGCAGGTGCTCACACTTTTGCAGTTTGGAGGGTATACATTTGTGCGAAATTCATCAGATCTCTTCCGAAGCTTTGGTTTTACCTCCAAGCCTGTGCTTATTGGTCTCATCCTTTTTCAGGTTTCTCTTATGTCTCCCTTTGTCCTCTCACATCAATCCACAGACTTCCATCTACATGGCTTTTCTTTGCCATTTCTGTTCTCTTTTCTCCATCTTAACTTCTTTGCTTCATGACCTTTTGCACTCGTAGGATGTGGTTTGGCATGCCTCCTTTTTTCAGGTTACTCCCTCTGTTTGTGTTGATTATTTAAATATGGATTTATGTTGGAGTTTTAAGTTGCAACTGATAAGAGATGACAAGAATTGCAAAGCTCATCTGGAGGTGGATTGCCAAACCTGATGATGGGGTTTAGCTTGGAATTGTAGTCTCTTTTAAGTTATGTTAGTCACAGCCTCAAAAGGGTACTGACAATAAAAGTGTGAGTTGAAAACTTATAAAAAATTCTCAGCAATGTCCAACTGATAAAATGCAAGCTAGGGGCATTTGCAAGCCTTAGTCTCATGCGGGCTTGTTTGGTTGGCAATACTGGGACAGCATACTATAATGCCTCTCCAACATCTCGTAAGCTTTTGTCTCAACTTGGTCAGCAGAGCCTTTGAATTCCAGGTGAGCAAATGTGCATCCATTGCAAGCAGCTATGTCATTTCTCAGACAGTCTTCTGCTGCTCCTTAAGCTCCTTCACCATTCCTGTTCACTTGCCTCCCACATTCAAGATGTCGTGATGTCAAGCACTGAAGGTGGTTTTGGGGGTGCAGGCTGATGCATTTGCTCGGAAGCTGGGCTATGCTGTGCCATTGCGAGCTGGCTTAATCAAGCTACAGGTATGCTGTAACTCCATATGTAACTTTTCTCAGCTGTTGCAACAATATACAATATTTACCTTGGTAGATCATGGGGAATATTCAGAGCACTCTTGCTGTCCCCTTACTTCATAAACCAGAGCACCACCTTACACAGAAATTAAGCAATGTCTTGGTTGGAGCAGGAGGAGAATCTATCAGCTATGAATACCGACCCATGGTACTCAGCATATCATTACTCACATCCACCACTGGTTGAGCGGTTGCAAGCCCTGGACCTGGCCACCAAGAAGTCTGAGTGACTTGGTATGGCTCTCCACACAAGGGCAGATATGCAAAAAATGCACTTCATAAGGTTTTTGTTCATTGTGATTAGCTATAAAATGTCAGTTCAGGAAGCGTAGCATCGTTTCTTAGGCGCCCTGAAGGATACCTACTCTCTATTCAGGTTCATGCTGTAGGAGGAGGATTGGCAATCTGTTAGTTCATCGACAGTGTTTGTTGCCTGAGAAGGACTAGAAACCAAAAGGAATGCCACAGGTCAAGACTAACAATTAAACGTCTTTTCATTTTGGATACTCAAGAAGCAAAACATGTCTTGGTCAGCACAGGTTCTGAATCATAAGCAAAACATGGTCAAGAGCATTGATAGTGTATTGTAATCTATATCTGTGTTTGCAGTGTTCTGGCACTTACTTTTGTGAGTATGGAGACTTTCTTGATTCTCATGACATTTCTGGTGGGTTTGTTTTTCTTTTTTAATTTTTTAAAGCACACCTTCCATAAATTTACCCTGGCCAAAATTATTTCATTTTGACCCAAATGACTTTGAATCTGAGAGAAAACAGTATTCCTAGTATGACATATTTCATGTCTATTTACATTTGGAGCAATTGAGTTGCACATCATTATCAATTTTGAATCTTCGCAAGCTTCATATGTAGTGTTTTTTTCAATGGTTTCATAATGGTATGAAAGAACTGACCAGAGAGGTGTTCCAGCCTCATACTATCATAGTACTTAGGCTTGTTGGACACTAACTACATTAGTTTCAGAAATGCTAACATTTTCAATAAATATTTTCTTTAAAAAAATTCTGAAGGAAAATAAAGAATCTGATGGAATATTTGAAAAAATATCATTTGCCAAAATGGAATTAAATTTTCAAAGTTAATTAATTACTCAACAAACATGTGTCAAAGTGACCAAGGTATTATGTTAATACTTGCTTGGTAAAGGACACTAGGGAATGCTAGCCTTGCATCAATATTTGCTTGGTGGGGACATGAGGTGATATCAGCTTTGGATCGAGGCTATACTAATTTGAATATCAAGTAAAATGCCTATCTCAATTCAACCAAAAATTCAGCCTTCAACCCTACTAAGAGACCAAGCGGGTATGAAAGTTTCAAAATAGATCCAATACAAGTACTAGGATGGTATGAACCCTAAGTTTAGGGGTACCAATGAATTTAGGGTATCAATAACAACTTATATGAACTTATTGGTACCCTAATTTTAGGATGGTATTAGATCCAATACAAGTAATAGGATGGTATGAATATGAAAACCATTAGCAACTCATATGCCTCAAAAAGTTGATAGTTCATATGAATCCAATAGTCTACATTCATGTTACTTAAGATAGGGTTGTTTTTTAGAAGTGCACACTTGATGGGTGAGATGCCCACTCTAGACTTCAAACCAAGTTCCTCTTTCCCAAAAGAAGAATCCCACTTTTCTTAAATTAAAAATGAAAAGCAAAGTGCTATGAACTTTGAAGGCACTAGATAAGAAAGGAAACCCTTTTGAAAATAATAGAAAAGGAAAGCAATGAAAAAGGGGGGGGAAAAAAAAAAAAGCTTTTTGACCCAACAAAAACCTGAAAAGCAAAAAAAAAACTGTTTTGAAGCCTTTTGAATTTTTTTATAAAAATAATCATTCATTGGATAGAATATTGAACAAGTAGCTCATCATGTAGTAGCTCTCTAGCTTATGGCAAGTTCAAGCTTCAAACCAAGCACAACAATTAACATAACAAATGTTCCAGGAATTTATTTTATTTTCTTTAAATTTCATGAAAGGAAATGTTTCATGAAGTTCCCCAAAAACATGAACTTATAGTTCACAAAAACACTTGGTAAACATATTCAAAAGTGAAGACCAAATGAAAACTACAATGAGGTTTCCAAAAGGGAGATCCCTATGGATGTCTTGGGAGTCAAGACATTCCTATAGTCCTTCCTAATGTCCTCAGTAGAGTGATAAATGTTTTTTATTCACCTTTTTTTTTAAAAATTAATGTCATTATTTAGGTTTAAGAAAAGGTTTAAACTCATCAAATGTTAAGGACAACAATGAAACAATGAGCCAACCATCCCCACCCGTTCCCCAACATGCATTGCCTATTTTCACATTGCCCTTCAATATCTTTCATCATTTTCTCAACGCAAACTTAATGTTGTTAGCATATTTCATTGTTTCTTCACTTGTTTCCTTAACATTGTTGTTGTCCCTTGCCAACCAAACCTTATTCAAATTGAACTTTTTTTAGATCATTGTACAATTCTTGAAGAAAATATATATCCAAAGTGAGTCATATTTTTTATTTGAAGATTAGAAACACAAATTATATTCAAATGAACATTCAAAAATCAAATTGTCAGTTTGACTTTTAAATATTAAAACTCAAGAAGCAAAGGTCAAATGACTTTTGATTGGAATGTGAAATACGACGATGAATTTTTCTTTTGAAAGGTTACAACTTTGCCCTTGAGAATTCTTAAACAATAATCCACATGTGAGAATTATGAACCCACAAACATGCATGATTCATAATTTTGCAAGATTGGGAAATTTTAGGATTGGCCACTTCAAATGTAATCCCTATCGCTAATCATAGAATATATTATAGGGAAAAAATCAGCAACTTCTCTCAAGTTTGGGCTATGGTGTGTGTTATGAATGTGGGTTACTAGTGATTTGTTCGTGTAACATTTAGGTTCCAATTTGCATGAATTATTTTCTTTCTAATTTATGGAAATTGATTTCACTTTGAGTTCAATATATTTGTTGATCCTAATCTCATCTTGAAAATTCCATGTCCTTTTTTTGTGTGGGAGTTAATGAATGCATCTTGAACTAACATTTCATTTTAAAACTAGGAATTGATTAGTTTTTTACCTTTGATATCACTTTGACAAACCTAGGGGTGTATTAAATTCCCAAAAAAATAAATTTAATCGATAGCCTACCAAATGTGCATGCATTACAATTTCATAAGGAAACAAGTAGTTTAACCAAGTGATTATCTTTGTTATACACATAAAAATTGGAAGTGGAAATGACAAAAAAATGTTGGTGAAGATCTATAAAGGCTTGATGTTCATTGGTCTTCCAACTCTAGAAAGTGTTGGTTTCCTATTAAGTGTAGTCACATTAATAGGAGCAAAAGCAAGTGTAACCAATGTTTATTTTTTCATGTTTTAATGTCAAAAAATGTTTTAATTTTATAAGTCATTCAAATGCATTCATGACAATGTTTATAATATTTTATGAAAACATGTGGTATGATTTGAAATGTATCTAATGAAGATAAATTATTCAAAAAAAATCATTAAACATTGTAACCATGTTTTTAAACTTGGTAAAAAAACAATTTTTAGGAGATTATTTAGACATGACATGTTTTGAAAGAGGCCATTTAATTATATAATATTAAATATATTTGCAACATAGTTTTGAATTGATATTTGATTTTTAAAAATTTTAAAAGAAATATTTTAAAAATATTTTAAGAATATTTGAAAATAAGTAGTCATTTAAGGTAATGACCTTGGCTCCTATCAACATGTTTGGACCCTATCTCATCTAATTAGACATTAATACATGTCCATGAAGATGATGGTCTCAATTCAAAAAGTGGTGAAAGATGATAGGTAGATTTGGCAACAACAAAATAATGTTGGGATTGTGTTAACTATTTCAACAACAATGACATAGACTTCGGTTGCACCACTGTGCTTCCACACTTGGCAAACATCCTTCCATATGTGGGACCAAATAAAAACTACATCAAGTTTTGTGGTCCTTCCTTTATAGGTTAACAAAATAGTTCCCTTCAATAATTTTCACAAGAATTGTTGCCCATTGCATCACAAATGAATTTAGTACTATGGGTCTATAATAATGTTGCATAGTTATTTAAATGTTAGAAAACTATCAAGTTTAATTTTTGAAATATTTTTGGATCAAAGAATCTTTAGTTTCAATTATTTGGGAAAAAAAACTAATCTTAGTTATTTAAAAATAATTTAAGAGAATTCATGTGGTTTTCATCAAAGAACCAATGGTTTTATAGCCAACAAAAAAAAAATTCTGAAAATTTGAAAATTGTGGTTATATATTAGAATCAAGTTTCTAATTTTGTTGAAAAGGTTGTGAATAAGAACCACCTTGATAACCACCAAGGGTCCATTCTTGTTTTTAATAATTGTCTATAACAAGGTTGGTTGGTTCTTGATTTTTTTAAAGAACCTCCAATTTTGTTTCTAAAAAATAAATTAAAATGATTTTGGTTATAGGTTCAAATCTTCAAAAGAAAATCATGGTTGTGGTTCCAAGCCAAAGTCTAGTTTTTCAAAAAACAAAATCCCAATTTTAGTTTTGGTTTCAATTGTTAAAATTAAACTTGGTTCCAATCTAGTTTTCGGCAACCTAAAGACGAAAAATGTTGGTTAACCTTGGGTTAGCTCCCTATTTTAGTCATTTTTTCAATTTTTGTTTCAATTTTTTTTATTATGGTTTTTAAAAATCAAGATTGAGGTTTCTATACAGTTTTGATTCTTTGGAAAAATTGAAACCTTGGTTCTAATTCCAAACCCAATTCCAAAAATTAGACCCTACTAATTTCATTTTGGTTTTTATTAACTAAAATTAAAACGCATAGTTTTAACCCTCCAAACTGTATACCCACCCAACATTAGTTTATACTTTAGATTATTGTTGTCTAGTTTTTGGATTCAAAAGGAACCTTTGGTTTCGGTCCAACTTTTGGTTTTTTTTACAAAACTTTGAATGTAATTCCTAGACTTGTTTTTTAAATATGTAAAAAATCTAGTTCTACTATTTAAATCCAAGTCTAATTCAACCCACATAATTCCAAATATTACATTCCAACATATTGATGATTCATTGGAGCTAGTTTAAGTAGATGATTGTAAGTTCCCATAATAAATCATCTTTATTTTTTTGGTCATTTTGTGGTTGGTTTTCTCCACACTTTTGTTTCTATGTTTTTTCCCTTGTTTAGTTTCATGGTTTGTTCCTCTATGTTGTTCTTGTACTTTGCTACTACCTTTGCACGCTTATTATTTTGTGTCATAATTTGTTTTGTCTTACTATTATGCCTTGTTGCTTTACTATTTTGCTTTGTTGTTAAACCTTGTTATTTTGTATGATTGCCATGCCTTGTTGCTTCGCCTTGCTACCATGCCTCATTACTACACCTTGTTCTTAAACCTTATTACTTTGTTATGTTGCTTTACTATTGTGTCTTGTTGCCATGTCTTGTTGTGTCACTTTGCCACATTTCCTTGTTACCACACCTTGCCACCTTGCTTTGTTGCGTCACCTTGTTGTTACACCTTATTGTTCTACCTTGAAGTACTTTTTTAGCCTTTAGTGATCCACCTTGCTTGCTACTTTTCTTGTTGTTTCACCTTGTTTGTTGTTTAGTGCCTTGGTTTTGTTAGATTGGTATCCCCCCCCCCCCAAAGCCCCAAATGCTTTCTTCAAGCCTTGGAATGAAGAACTTTAAGCATTCCTTTCCAAGCTTGGTAAGTTTTTCACCTTTTGTTTTGTTTCTTTAAGGAATTTCTTACTTGTGAAGTTTTTTCATTTTGTGTATTTGTTTTTTTTTCTTTCATTGCATTGTTGTTTTTCTTTGTTTGTTTGTTTTTTGTTAACCAATTGGTATATGTTGTGGGCACTACTATAAAACATGTGGTTAGACCACTGTGAAAACCATTCATTTTGCAATGGTACCATTATAATGGGTTTCTAATAGACTTAATGGTTTAAAATAATGATTGGTCCTTGGTGGGATAAAGAAACCACAAAATAGGCAATTGGGTGGTTTAGTTTTTAAAAAAATTGGTTTCTTTAAGGTGCCTAGGCATTAATTGTATTCATTAATGGTTCTTTGGGTGGTTTTGTGTGGTGGTCATTAGGGTGACTAGTCAAACCTTAATTCATTGATCAAACAGAGTTTTGATTGGTCAATTATCACATGACATTTAGACATGGACCACCCAAGCTAGGCCACATTACATTTAGACATTGGCCACTTAAGCTTGCCCATGTGGCATTCAATCATTGGCCACTTAGGTTATGCCACTTGTCTAAAACCTAAATGGCCTAGGTCAAACTTAAGTTAGGTCTAAAATTAATTATATATCGAGGTTTAGGTTTAAGAACTTAAAGTTTAAACTTAGGCACCTAAATTTAGGTCTAAGAACTTAAAACTTAAACCTATGCAACTAGGCCTAGGTCTAGGAGCCTAATGTAGGTTTAGGTGACCTAGGCCTACCTTAAGAGCCTATGTTATGTCTTTTCATAGGTTGCACCAAAGTTAGGCCACTAGATTGGGCCTAGATTTAAGCCACTTATATTAAACCTACACCTAGGTAAGAAAATCCTATTTTATTTTGAATTTGGCCTTTAAAGTTGAACCATGTGAATTGGCTCATCCCAAGTGGCCTTCCTTTCTTGAATACTTCTTATGTCTTGGATGTTTGGAATGCTTCCATTTATATTCTTCATAAGTTGGAAATGATGACAAACATATTGTAACAAATCCTTTACAAATTTTGATCTAATTGATTTTATATTTATTAACAATGTACTTGCAATACTTAATATTTAATTAATGTATTTTAGTTAAATAATTAGGTGACCAACTAATAGCTTATTGTAGGTATTATTGTAGGTATCTAATTTAACTTAAGTGTTGTTAGTTAATTATACCTAGTTAAAAATGGGAGTTATAAGTTACAATAAGTAATACATATATTCAAAACTAAGTCATTTAACCTATGTATGTAGGGCAAGGTATTAATTAACATAGGGTATAGGTAGGTAGGGTACTTAAAGTAAGGTAGGATAGGTATATATGACACTATATTTAGGTTAACATAGGGTATGCATAAGGTAGATAAGATAGGATAAGGTATACATATGGTACATAAAATTTAGGGTATTTAGGGTAGGGTATATGTAGGGCTAAATATGTATAAAATAGGTATGTAAAAGCTATGTACATATATATTCAGTATGTATAACCTAAATATGCATAAACTAGGTACATATAAGTTAGTTATACCTAGACTAGTTATGTGTAATTAGGTAGGCCTAATTTTCCTTAACATAAATATAGATCATTATATACCTACTAGGTAAGTACTTAAAAAATTGTATACTAACACCTAGCCTATGTATAGGTTATGATATACTTAATTTAGTTATAGGCTACAATAAACATACCTTAAGAACATATCCTATTCTACCTAACTTATATAGATTGATTGCTTTAATCTAGGTATAATTTAATTATATTTAATTAGGTCATATTTATGTTAAGTTAACAAAACATGACCTAAAAATACTTAGTTTTTCCTTGACATATTTCTACTTATACTTACCTAATATTTGTTTCTATGTACTTATCTAGTGGCTACAAATTTAGTACAAATATGTGACATTTAGACATTGGCCACCCAAGCTAAATTATGTGGCATTTAAATTACATGGTTATTACCTACCTACTTGGTAAGATGATTAATTTTGTGCACAATGTGTAGAATGACCATTAGGAAAAAACACCCAAGTGACATTTCGGGCATAAATTTCTTAAACCATTGTTGCCTCCCACTACATGACCACTTTGATGAATTTCTAGTGGGATTTGCCTCCTCAAAAAAATCATGAATAGTTTGTGTCATGTGAAGACCACCCAAAGTTGAATTGCGTGGTTGGATGTAATGTTTTGTCCACACATTTTCTAGTAGTGCAATTATGTAGAGGTTTTTGGCTATTAAAAAAAAGTTGCATCCTCCACTTTCATTATACATCTACATTTATCCCACAATGCATAAAAGTGAGCAATTTTGTAAATAATTGCAAATGTTTTGAGCTATATATTTTTTGTTTTAAATAGTTCATTAAATTAAAACACCATAACATAAACCCATTTGTGAAACACATTTAGTTTTGGCCTCTCCATCCCACTGATACTCTTTTATGAAAAGTCTTTTGTTTGGAAATGGAATAATAAAATCAAAATGAATTGAAAATGAGTTTTGTGAATTTTTTCCCAAAGAAGTTTTTATGGGAAAAAAACCTATGGTGGAACATTTAGAAGAAATCCTAGTTTGCAAATAAAAACTAGTTCCATTCATGAAAACATGCAAATCAATCTTGGGAAATTGCATGCTCAATTTTATTTTGGGAAATTTCACAACATATTTGCATTATGTTGCTTTTTTAACTATGTAAATTATAACAAGGAAATGGATGGAAAAGTTTCTTAAATTATGTGTTACATGCTTTGTTACAATATTCCGATTAATGCGTATACTTTGGTAAAAATTTCAAGCAAGGAAAGGAATAATACCATATTATAAAACCAATGGCCTTGAAAAAACATGTGGATGTAGACCATGTTGTGATTGCAAAAAAATTGAAGAGGAAATAAACAATCCTATGAAGCGGGTATTAAAATGACAAGTAAAAAGAAACCGAATATGTCTAGCAATGCAATATTATTATTTTTTGATGCAAAACATCCTTTCAAAAGGGATGATATGCAACAAAAAACACTCTTACAAGACCACATCCTTTTGGTTGTCAAAAATCACCTACCTATTCAATTTGTGAAAAATACATGGTTGAAGCACCTTGCAATGAATTTATTTTCAAGATTTTTCCTTCAAGATTTTTTTTTTCACAATAGTTGTTGCCAAATTTGGTGGAGAGGACAAAACAAAAATATTTTTTGCAAAGGCTTGCATAATGTTATTCCACCACATCAAATTTTAACTTATGGATGTCAAAGGGAACATATGTGACATTTTTGCTTTGTTGAAAAATTTCTTGGGGGTTGATTGGCAACAAAAGCATATCATAATAGGTTTGTTTAAGAAAAGTGAAACTACATGGCAAGAAGCTTAATTACATTGTTGGATGAATATGAATTTAAAAAGAAATTTATTGTTTATGTTAAAGATGAAAGGGCAAAGTTGAATGCAATGATAATGGCATTAAAGTGTGTGATTAGTTGTGAAATTTTAAGTTTGGATGAAAGTTTTTAGGGTACATGTTTTGGCCATGAATTTTCCAAAGCATGCCAATATGGGACAATAGAGGAATTTTTTTGGAAAAACCTCAAGTATGTGTCCATTAAGGCTACTCAATTGGATTTATAAAAAGGCAATTGTCCTTTGTTATATCAATCAAACTACAATTTGAGTTTTTGGTTGAATTCCACCTCTTCTTACTTGGCATATTTCCCAAACAATTATTGATTGTTTAATCCTAATTGTGGTTGCTTGTGTTTTAAGCTAGTATGGTGGTCATTGGTTTGTTAATGATGCTTTAAATTATGCCATATCAATAAAATTGAAGATGAGGAGAAATTTAGTTGAAATTTCATCAACCCTAGACAATCTTATGGATGATGGTTCTAGAGTTGCCCTTGAATTGTCTTTGTTTGCATCTAACATTAGAAAGGGAGTATGTGGTGTACTAGATTACTTCTTTTAATTCTAAAAAAAATGTGAAGAAAAAAAGTTCACAACATGTTTTCCTTAATATTAGATCCAAAATTTAATAGTCTTCATTTAGTATCATCATTCATTGGTCATGAATAGGGTGTTTCTATTGTTGAGGAATGTGAAAAAAAATCATAATATTCCATGTTTGTGAAATATTATCATCACTTGCATCCATTGATAGGTAATGGAAGTGCTTATGTAAAGGAAGGGGTCATTGAAGATTGCAATATGGATATTTTTGAAATGACTACTAAGACAAACGAACCAACCAAAGAACTAATCAATAGAGAGCTCTTGATATCCAAAAGATATCAAGTGGATGCTAAGGAAATAAAATGTCCTTTGCAATGGTGGAAAAAACATGAATTTGTGTTCCTTAGATTGGGTTTTCTTGCTTGCCAAAAAGTAAGCATTGAGGGGTCAAAAGTAAATTTAAAGAGATATCAATTACAATTAAAGAATTTAGAAAATCTAATTTTTTTATTACAAATTGGTTTAATGATCCAAAAGTTGATTGTAAAACATTTTTTTAATTTAGTAGAGTTTATTCAAATGTAGACCTAAAAAAGAAGTTGGAGGAATTTTAAGGTGAATTTGAAAGGGAAGAAAATTTGGAAACAACTTGATTTTCCATTTTCCATCATTTTTGGTTATAAATTTGATTATTTAATTTCTTTTAACTACAAAAAATATCAATTTAATAAATTAATATTTTAAAATAATTGAGTTGTGGGAACCACCTTTGAAATTCCCAATTAACAAATTTGTAATAATTTATAATGTGAACTAAACATGGGCCCGGTCTCATGATCAACACAGGAACTATGAAGACTAATGAGACATACTTAAGTCTGAATCCAAACATAGAACGTAGAAACCAAGACAAAATCGTAAGAGGCTAAAAAAAGAATATGAAATGTGTAAACAAAAGAGCAAACAAATTTTTATTATGATAAAACTTGAAAACATAAACACAAATGAACATAACAAGATTATGAAACAAAATCGTACTTTATATTGGTGTTGAACATATTAGACATAATTGGAGGTTCAACCTTTATTTATATTTCTTTCGGGATTTACTTCATGAAAGTTTCCATGGAAATTTCCATATGCTCATTGACCAAAGAACCTTTTGAGAGCCTTCACAATTGTAAGTGAATTATGAGTTAACTATGAATGAACTATGAATTGATTAAGAATGAATTAGTAATGGACAATGAAGGAATTGGAAGTTAATTATAAGTTATTTAAGAATGAACTTGGAGTTAACTATAAATCATATAAGAGTGAACTAAGAGTTAATTACAAGCTATTTATGAATGAAGTCACATCAATTAACTATAAATGTACCCCAAATTAATTATGAGTGGATTATGAGTGCATTACAAAATCATGGATGAAAATCCATGTGAATGAACTCCATTCATCATGTGATCATGTTTAATATTGGCATTCGTGACAAGGGGTTTGTTTTTTAATTTCTTAAAACCTTAGCCAATTCTTTTAATAAGTTTATAAAAATTTCAAAAAAATGTATGTGATTATTTAAAACTAGGTTAATGACTGGGAAATTATGTGATAGGTACCCACCTTCTTAGGAAACAATAGTAACCTAGGTTGAAAATGGTGACAAACAATTTTGGAAAGAAAAATTTCATGTAGCAAATGAAAAGGCTCAACATGCAATCAAGGTTGTTTAATTTTTTTCTTTTGGTGTGTTTGGTGTTTATTTATTTTCAACATGTTCCCATGGAGTTCCCAATAGGTTCCCAATAGCACCTCAATTTCATCCCATATCATTTGGACATAATTCAATTTTCATGCATATAAATTGTTAAAAAAATGGAAGTGCAAAATGAAATATGACTATGCTTGTATGTTGGGGAGTGGGGTGAAATGGGTGCTTCTATTTGGATTGCTCAATGTTTTAGAAAAATTAATGATGAAAAATAAAACAATGTGGGTCCTTCAAAATAAATAAATAAATATATAAATATATTGTGGGGTCACACATGATTTAATTTTAATGATGACAATTCATTGGAGTTGGTTTCATAAGTCATCTTTTTGGATGATGGTTTCAAATGAGAATATGCTTACTTGATTTCCAAGAATAATGAAAATGTGTTTTTTTTTCCATTTCATGTCCTTTAATTTTTTTATTTTTATAACACCATATTCATGAATATTTTCAAGATCAATTTGCATACCATTTTTCTTCAATTCAATTGAGTCTAAATTTAATCTGAATCCTTAAAATCCCCAAATCCAATTGAATTTAAACTTAATTTAATTTTCATATAATTCAATGAAATTTGAATTAAGTTTAAGAATTTGAATTAGTTTAATGATCTTATCAAATGGCAAAATTTTAAACTAAACTTTTTTTTCTTTTCCTTGTATGTCACTATATGATTATTTGTAGTTCATCATTAATTATGTTAGATTTTTCATCTCCATGAAAATGCACAGTGAAAATGAGTTAAATAGATAGGCTTGAAAAAGGTAAGTTATGAAATTATTTTAATATACATAACATGGACATGAAAAGCACAATGATGTTAATTTGCCTTTTTTAATATTCATGCAAGTGGGTAGGAGAAAGGAGTAAAATAGTTAGTCTTGGAAGAAATATACGAGAACCAATGTCAAGTGATTCTTTGAATTTATAAATGAAAGAACCATCAACTCTCTTGTGTGTTCTTTGATTTATTATGTATATTTTGAAAATTATGATTATATACCAAAATCAATTCTTCTTTGAAGTTTTTGAGAATCAATGAGTGAGTGAATATATGTACCTAGGTTGCTAATGGATGAGTATCATCTATCCTTGATTCTAAGAACCATCCAACAATGAATGAATTGCACAAATAGACATCAATATTTGTATTGTATAGTTTTGGATTTTATTATATAGATTCAATTCAATTCAAAGTTGCATGCAATGTCATTCAATATTTTCATTGAAATGAAACTTTAATTTTCACAAGATCAATTCATATTTTTCCATCCCCATATTAGTATCTAACTACCCATATTAGTAACTAACTAATATGAGGGTTACCAAACACCTAATAGAGAGAGAGAGAGAGAGAGAGAGAGAGAGAGCCCGAGCTTTATGAACGAATGAAATGCTCGAGCGAATAACGGATGAAATTGGACACAGTTGGTTTGCTCTTGCTGTAACCCTAGCAGCAGCGCTCGAGACGAGCAACGAAGGCGAGCACGCGAGCGCGTGCGAGAGAGAGCAACGAGAGAGAGAGAGAGAGAGAGAGAGAGAGAGATTCGAGGTTTGCAACGAATGGAAATGACTTGAGGGAGCGGAAGAGCACGAGCACAGAGAGAGAGAGAGAGAGAGAGAGAGAGAGAGAGAGAGATTCACGATTTCCATTGAGCAGAGGTGATTTGAGGGAGCAGTAAGAGGGGAGTTCTATACCAGACCGTCGAAGTAGCAGCAACGAGGCAGAACAGTTGTAGGTGGACGGGCAAGAAGAAGTGATAAGAAACAAAAGAACAAGACGCTAAGAGGAGAGGCAAGGAGGCAGAATTTGCGGGAATTATTGGTGTGGAGGAAGAGAAGATAGTATCAGAGAGAGAGAGAGAGAGAGAGAGAGAGAGAGAGAGAGAGAGAGAGAGAGAGAGGGGCGGGGGGAATACAAGAAGCTTGCGGAAAAGGAGGGAGAAGATGCGAAAACGGGAGAGGGAGAATCCTTGTTTTGTCTGCGGGCATTACCATAAGTTTGAGGATGGAGAAGTTTGCGGTATCTGTGGACACCGTCAAAAAGAAGCGACTGAAAAGGGGCCGCAGCAAAGCGCTTTTTCTAATGAGATTTTGCCGCAGTTTCTGTATCTTGGTAGCTATGATAATGCATCGCGCGCTGAGCTTTTGAAAGCTCAGGGAATTTCGCGTATCCTCAATGTACACACACACACACATGCATGCATGATGATGCTTTGTTCCTGAAGGCTTTGCGTTGCTTTCAGATAGGTCATGAAAATTAATTGTTTATACAGAGAGATGTGCTCTATGCTTTTTTCTTTTTCGCTGGTAAGAATTTGACATTCTCTCGGAGAAAAGATTGAAGTCAATATTGAGGATGTTGATATTTTGTTTCTAGGTCTTTGTTTTTGAAAGAAGGTACTGTTTTGAAAGAGGTCAATTGAATCTTTTTCTTCTTGGATTTGCAGACTGTGCCGGCATGCCAGAATCTGTACAAAAATTCATTTATATATCATTCTCTCAAGGAAGACAAGATGCTACCATTTGATGAATGTCTGGAATTCATAGGTGAGTCACTAATTTGACTTCCCAATTGAGTTGTGAAGATTTATTTACCTGTGGTCATCTCATCAGGAAGTGAGCTCTGGAGTTGGTTGCCCTCATAACTTCTTGCTTGAGGGATGACCTAAAATCACACTCCATCATGGTTACTGGGGTTTGTTACCTAGGACTTTCAGCTGCAATCGGTGGGATTTTGTTCAGGATTTTGCTATCAGCTGTGACCAAATTATTAGAAGTTAGGTTTGTGGGGTCATTGACGGGTCAAGAATTTAAGCCATGCAGTTGAAACCACCTGCTTAAACCTGCATAGTGGCTACAGTAGAACCTCTTGGTTTGGAATGGTCATGTCTGTGCAGTTGAATTGCTCATCATAGATCTTCTTCACAGGCTGACAGGTCTTGATAGGCCAAGCTTGCTGCAACTGCCAACTTTAGGTTATGAAATATCGGACTGAGAATAGGTCAATCTATGCTGCATGGCAGCAGCTCCATGTTTGGCAATGCTGGAGAGTGTGACATGGGCACTCCTAATATGCTGTTTCAAACCTGTGAATGAATGCATCTTAATTGACATCAGTCTACAGATTAGGAGCCCTCTCAAAGTAGGGCATGAATTCTGCAGACTGATGTCTGCATTTGAGTAGTGTAGAGAAGGTGTTTGAGAACTGGAGGGGCCATTCCTTTTATTGCGTTGAATTGGTGCCTTGATTGGTCTTGTGTTACTGTATCATAGTATTCTCATAGTTTTTTTAACAGTCTTCCAACAGTAACTTCTTATGCACTCCAAGATGGGTTTCAATCTTGTCAGTCCCTTCTTATTTTTCACTGGTTGCAGAGTAGTGTATGGGTGAGTAAAGTCTAGGTATTCACAGTTATGAGTTCTTTTGAGATTGAGCTGTCACTGTTTGCTGGCTTCAATTGGTCTTAAGGAACACCTGATTGGGCACTGTTTCCTGCATTTCTGCTAACCTGGCATATTTTGGAGCAGTATCTCATGACAAAGACAGTGTGCTTGTTCACCAGAGCAAACTAGGAGAGACAACGCTCGGGTACTGGTGCATTGCATGTCAGGACAGAATCGGTCTGTTCTTTTCCACTCCCTCTGTCTATTTTTGTTTTGATCTTAAGGAACACACCATGATGAAACAACTGAAATCTGGTGGGGTAGGCAGCAGGTGTATCTCTAGACTAGATTTAAGTTACACCTTAGGTCAGTGGGGTTGAGATAAGAGCCTCTGCAGTCTGTACAGCAAATCATGGGCTGCTTCTCACTAATACTTCTCAACCTGTTAAAATACAATGCTCCTGAAGCAACAAAGGGTTGGTCTCATACACTTAGTGCATCATTTGTGAGCAATCTTGACCATTGCTGGAGGTATCTCTTTGTTGAGTCTTGAAATGTTTATACCTCTGCAGACATCAATAGTAAGCCTTCAAACCGAAACTGATCACTTAAAACTCTGAAAACTCTTTTAGGTGCTGGGAAGATTCAAAATTTTGAATTGGTTGTTGCACCATTAGCATTCTGGCATGGTTAATTGATTCATTTATGAGAGTATAAAGTTGAGTTCAGGTCGCCAGCAGTGGTTATAGCATATTTGATGCGCCATAAAGGGTGGCAACTTCACCAGAGCTACCAGTGGGTGAAAGACCGTCGGCCATCCATCAACTTAACTCCAGGTCTGCCTCACACATTTTTATCTACCTTACAGAAGTTCAAGTGTGTTGTCTTATTGGTTTGATCTGGTTGCTGACATCACATGAGTTCATTAGAGCATTTTTTCTGGGATATCATCAGCTTAGTTTCCATTTTCAGGTTAAACAGTCCAGATTGTAGCTGTACCAATACAGCTTTTGTATTCCATAGTCAATATGAAGCAATCTATGGTAGGGGCTAACTCCTGGAATTAGGTCTACTTTGGGCTTGTTCCTTAGCATTTTATATTCAGGTTAGAGTTGGAAGAAATTGTTACATCCTGGAATCATGGTGTGTGGATGACTGTGTGTGTGTGTAGCGGTGGAAAAACAACTGCAGGAGTACGAGATTGAAGTGTTTGGTAACACTGCCACTGCAAATGCTCCAATGCTGAATACTCCAGGGATGGTTTCGTTTGGTTTTGGTTACCCAACTCCTCCTCCTCAGGCAGAACTGCCCATGTTCACATCACAGCCAGACCCTTCAACTTCCCTGACCTCACCATCCTTCTTCTATGGGCCGGGGAGGAGTGATTCAGTAGCATTGAATACTAATTTTGTCTTTGGAGCAGTGAGACAAGAACAGCCAGTAGCAAGAGCAGCCATGGACCATAGCATGGATAGTTCTTGATTCTTCCTAACTGCTCTGTGCATGCCAAACAACTGTGTATAGCTAACCTCAGCTCTCTCATCTCTGCAAAGTGTCAAATCATTCTTGTGGGAAATTCCATTGGAGTGGCTTGGGCATAGGACACCTGTAAGTTTTTCCACAGAAGGGTATTTACACTTCCTCATCTGTGGCAGTTGGTGAATGATTTCTCACTGTGGTCCCCAATTAGTTACAGACAGGCAGAGCCTATTTTCATTCCAGATAAGCCCACTTGATTGAGAGCAGCTTCTTGAAGACAACAGCTGCTGGCCCTAGAAGTTCCTTTACTTGTATTAATACTGCTGGCCCTAGAAGTACCCCTAAAATTTGGTCTTTGGTTGTGAGGACAATCTATAAGCCCTCATGCCTAGTTGCCCCTCTCCAGCTAGAATTTCGACTAAACATGGTGGGATGAGGTTATTTAGATCTGATTTTTAGCCAGAATGTAGGTAGCTGACATCAGTTCATCTTGCATCTGCATTGTGCAATGCAATAGACTGCTAGCATTGTTGCCAAGAGCACTTTTTGTGTTCAAAACTAGGTCATTCTTTGCTTTAGCGATGTTCCTGTAAACTCTGGTTTCTTGGTAATGTGTACTCAATACCTCAATGATGCACTGATGGTTGCCAAGTTTCAAGACCTGGGAGTTTGTGGGTGTATGCTGACCAATTACATCATGAGTGCTTCTTTGCTTGGTTGCTTTCTGGTTATCACTTTGTCTCACTGTTGAGTCCCGAGATCCAGACTTAGTGTGCTGATCTGGTCAAGGTGATAAAACATGCCATCTATCTATGCCAGCCAGGTTTACTGCTAGCACAACTGCAGCTTGTGGTCATGGTTGAGGGTCATAATTCAGTTAAAAGTTCATGGCAAGTTGGTAGTGATTGGATTCTATTTTGTTTGAAAAATGTACTGCCATCATTTGCTATCTTGTGAGTATTGGAATATGTTTTGACGATTGCAGTGGTTTTTCACAGTGGGTTGAAGGAAATACAGGCTTAAGGTTATTCTGTTAGCCCTAACAGGATACGAAGTGTGATCTAGCGTGTTGTGATCTGGCCAGATTGCCTTGTTCTTTGATCCTAGAGCAAGTGGAGGAAAGGTACAAGCTTTCAAAGTTGTGATTCATGAGACAGGAAATTTTGTCATAACAAAGCATATAAAAGTATCAGATTTAATTCATTGGGTGTAAATAACTCATGTTTATATCTTTGATGTGGAAGGAATTGTTTTGATGATATGGAATACAAAATGGATGTTGTTTATTGTTTACAGTAATATGATGAAATGTTGGGACATGGACCGTCTTACGTGGATGATGATAGCCAAATGGTTGATTTTGTTGGTGTTGATGAAAGTTATGTGTGCGTGAAAGAGAATTAATCGAATGGGGCATGGTTAGGAGCCTATTTGTTCATTCATAATTAATGACAGCTCTCAAGGGTGGGTTATATGTGAGGGACCTTGATGGCCTTGTAGAAACTCTATCTTACTTGCTTTTAATGCTCTTGCTTGTATTGCTCTCTGGTATTTATTTCTATTTCATACTAATCAGTTGGGGGTACCTCACAAGTCGAACTTTTTTTTTTGCAAAAAAAAGTTGAAACTATGGAGGCTTTCCAAAATAGAAGATTCTATGGAAAGATGGAGTGCCTCCCCCTTGGGCCCACCTAAATAGGTGAGAAGGGGAGAACTTTGGGCAAAACATCTATATATGAAGGAAGATAGTTTGTTTTGTAGTTATGAGATCCACTGAACTGGGATGCTTCAGATCTTGTTCTTGGTGTCTTTGGAAAGCTCTTGATGAGCAGGGGTGCATGGGCTTGGTTCCATGACGTTTGGACTTGAGGTGCAAAAATTCTTGAATATTGAATTATTTCTTCACTGAAAATTAAATTAAATCATAGCTGAAAATTTCGGTGGAATTGGAATGTGCCTTTGGTGTTGGAAAGATCTTGATGAGCAGGATCTAATGGAATTTATTTGGTAAGATTTGGATACAGAATGTGGGAGATATTGATTTTTAAGTGATTTCTGCTGCTGAAAATTCAAATAAATTCCAAAAACCCAGGTTTTGGAAGGAAAAATCAGTTGAGAAATTGGTAACACTTGAAGGCTTACCATTCAATTGAAACATGATTACCTTTCATATTTGGCTGTTCAAAAAATTGATACATACATTGCAAAACAATGTTCACATGTTGAGTTACCCTATTTTGTATGGGTTCACACTTGGGCCAAACGGCACACATCACACTAGTATGGGATTAAAACGAGGTGCTATTGGGAACACCTTTGGGGAACACATTAGGAACATAGGGAACATATTGGGAACTTGAAAGGGAACATGTTGGGAACAAAGGAAAAATGAAAAAATTCCTCCCCCATCCAAAACTTAAAAGAAAATAAATCAAGGCACTTTGAGGGCATGTTGAACCCTTCTCAATGGTTGCATGAAAGTTCTATTTCCAAAACTATTTGTCACCATTTTTGGCATGGACTAATACCCCCCTTAAAAAGGGGGTGTACTTATTTATTTATTTTTGTTAATAATGAAGGCCATGAAAGATTGGATTATAATATAACGTAATTATTTAATGCAAGTTCATTATTGATTTGGGTCGATTGGTCAAGAAGCGCTATATATATAGGATTTTGATGTCCTTAGCACCCGCTTGTCATCTAGTTTCATTAAAAAGGAAGGGGAGAAGTGATTGTTCTCTTCCATTGTTTTAGACACTGATGAAAAAATTCAAATCTTAAACAACACTACACTGCAATTTTGGAATTTGGTACTTAGCTTTTGTGAACATCTGTTGTTTATCCTTCCCAGCAGATCACATTCCATAGCAAGAAACATTTGCATCGACACACAGAAAACAACAAGATATAACTCAACATATCCCAAAACTTTTGCTCCAATTTAATTTGTGCCACTGTTAGCCTTCTTTGCACAAATCATCAATTTTAACCAACCTTTTAGCCATGCCATTGCACCCAGGCCACCATGGTGCAGTATATTGATGATCAATCCCATAATTTTTGCATAGTTGATCAAACTTTGCACCCCATTCTCCTCCATTATCTTTCAAAACATGCTTGGGTACACCAATCCTGCAGATGATTTCATCTTCCAAAAATCTAGTAGTTGTTTAAACTCCATGATTAGCTATGGCTTTTGCTTCAACCCATTTTGAGTAGTGATCAACAGCCACAAGTATATATTTGTTGCCACTGTTGGTCTTTGGCAAATTTCCATTTGTATTTAGAGCCACTTGATAAAATTGGTCCAAAATAGGTATGTTTCTGAGTTCTTCTATTTCTGACCTAATACTTCCAGTTCTTTTGACCAACTGACATTGTTTGCATGAACAGACCACAACTTTTACTTCATTAGTCTGGTTATGCCAGTAATAGCACTTGTTCACTTCAACAAGCTTACATCTTTCACCAAAATGTCCAATTTCAATGTGGAGATCCAAGATAATCTACTTGCGTTCTTTTAGTTTTAGTATAACCAATGTCTTGAACATGAGTTGATCATGGTTCCAATGATATTGCAAGATCCTCTTTCTTATTTTGCTACTTTCATTTGGATTATAGTCTTCAAGAACTTGCCCTCCATGTAACACCATCATAGTTTGTTCATCATTCCAAATGTCCATGTGTTTAGATTACAACCACTCACAATCTTTCTTTTCATTTGATGAACTCTCAGCACTTTTCCCTTCATCCACCATTGCCTATGCTTCTTCCACTAGCTAGAGATGCATTTGTGCATCCCACAAATTTTTACGCCTTTTTTTCATCACATGTTCTTGTGGTTTGCTTGAGGTTTTTTTCAATTGTGTTACCCCAACACCATCATCTGTTGTAGCATTCCTTACCATCACTTCTACTTCTTTTGTTGCAACCATGAACAATTAGTTTAGTAGATTATGATTGTCCATGTGTCACAAAATTATTCCCAATTTGGAACTCCTCTTGCCTATCCAACATATGTCTTCTATCTCTCAAGGTTGCTAAGACTATTGCAATCTTGAATTTCTCCCAGAAAATCATCTTCTTTTGTATGTCCTACAAGATTCCTACTAAGAACATCAACATTTGAATGTTTAGACCTCGAACGATGCATAATCTTGGAACTAAAGTCTTGTAGCATGTCGATCCACCTTCCTCACCTTCCATATGCATTTGATACAATGGCGAGCCACTCCAAGGGTTTGTGGTCAATTCTTAATGTGAAATGGTTGCAATGTAAATATTGTCAAAAATGCATAATGCCCCATATTAAAGCATAACATTCACCCTCCATTGGATGAAAGTGCTTTTGTATTGGAGATAGGTTCTTATTTGTTTATGCCATAACTTTCTCATTCCACCCTTTTCTTTGTGACAAAATAACACCAACCCCTTTAATGGACTAGTCAATGTCTAAGATAAAAGGTTTAATGAAATCTAGCCGAACTAGAATAGGTTTCTTAACTAGTGCATCTTTTAGTACATCAAATGCCTCTTAACATTGAGGTGTCCATGAAAACACATTGTCCTTCTTTGTAAGCTCAAAAAGAGGTGTGGCAATGTGGGAGTAGCCCTTCACATAATTGCGATAATAACTAATGAGACCTAAAAATGCCTTGACATTTGTAACTAAAATAGGCCCTAAATATTTAGTCATTGCTTTCACCTTCCTCTTATTAGGTTGAATCCCTTCTTTGCTCACCACATGACTTAAAAACCCATTATTTGTTTTAACAAAGTCACACTTACTAGGATTGAGCTTCATGTTTACCTCTTGCAACTTCATCATCACAAAGCGGAGATGCTATAAATGATCTTCCCAAGTCATGCTATGGATGTTGATATCATCAACAAAAACCTTCAGGAACTTATCCATGTACTTTCCAAACACCTCTGCCATGGTTTTAGAGAAATATTGGTAGCAGTCTTCATCCCAAAAGGCATAACATTCCAATCAAAGAGACCAAATTTAGTGATTAGTGTGGTCATTCTAACATCTTTTAGTGACATTTTGATTTGCTAAAATCTAGAATGTAAATTAAGGGCAAAGAACCATTGAGATTTCCCTAACTATGTCAGAACATCCTCATTTAAAGGCATAAAAAATGCATCCTTTCTGGTTTGTTAGTTCAAAGGTCGGTAATCTCCACAAAATCTCTGGTTCCCACCCTTTTTGAGTAGAAGTGTCACTCTGTAAGCATACTTTAAGGTGTTCAATTTGATTTTCCACAATGTTACATGTGCATCTATTTGTTGTTTAACCTCTACTTCCTCCCAAAAGGATAACTTACTTGGAATGGAATGACAAGGTGGAAATAAGTAACGAATTTGTGTTTATAAGTAACGAGTAGAAGGGCATTGAATGACTATGCATATATGTATCCATATTAAAAAGGTTTCAACAAGTTTAATATTTGTATCTAGCACAAAGGTTTCAAGGATTCTTAATATGATTTTGTGTTATATTGTTATTTGTATACATGAGTTTGGGTTTAAGGGCTTAGAGGATGTTAAATATGGTTTCTTCTTTTTTGTCTTCTTCTTTGTTTGACATTCTCCCCCCCTCCCCTTGCCTTCCCTTTCAAGATCATCTTGTCTCTTTTGATTGAACATGAATGCTTTATGCTTGTTTCCTTTTTCTTATGGGGTTCAATCTAGGGTTTAGATGTTTGAAAGTTGTGTCAAGGTTCAATTGTTGTTCATGAATGGGCTCATTCATGATTGGGGTTCCAAAAATGAATGACCTATTTTGAAAGGATTGCAAAACACAATTTAATATTTTTATAATGTTTAATATATTAAAACTATGGTATAATTTTATGGTCCCATGCTTAGAATATTAAGAAATGTTTAAAAAAAAATTCCAATAATTATTCAATGTTGTTTAATAGTCCTTTTGAGTCCTTGATTAATTTAAACTACTTTGTTCATATTACAATTTTTTATAAAAGAATGTATAAAATAATGCAATTGATTTCAAAATTTTTGTACAAGAAAAATATGTTTCCTCTTTATGACACAACAGATTCATTATGTTAATTTGATGAAAAAATAAATCATATGAAAACTTTGAAGTTTTTAAATTTTGAAACAAAGGGTTAAAAGGCAAGTGATTCCTTTTAAAAATCATTTAGTTAATTGTTTATATTCATCAATTCAAAAAAATTAGCTTTAGATGCAAGTCATGTGTACCAAAAAAATCATGTTTAGTTGATTTTAAAAAGTCATTTTGCCATTTTCTACGATTTCGTTTGTAAACCAAAATATTGATGCACAATTAATATGTATCTGTGTGAAAAATCATGACCATCATCCATATTATTTTATATTGGACTATTTGATTTTTCACATTAAAATTTATTCCATGAAAATGTCATTTGTAAAATATAGCTCGAAAAAAGTCTTATTAAGGTTCCTTTTCCTTTTTTGAACCCCAATGGTGACTATGCCTAGGTTAGAACTCCTTTGTTACATAGTAGGCAAGACCGTTGTGGTTGGGGTTCAATTCCCCCAATGAAAAAATATGGTAATTAGTTGGTGTGATGAATTCATTTGGTTTATTTCTTTTTGAAGCCTTTGTTTTTTGCTATGGTTGAATTTGTTACTATGTTCCAAACATGCAACATCAAATTCAACCATAACAAATATCAATATATAGTTTTTATTCAGACATATAAAATTGTATTATCACCATAGCTACATAATTCAAAGTTGAATTATTAATATCAATAACTTTAAATGAAAAATTAGACATTTGTCAAATGTAAAATCATTATGAAAACAAAGTATGAATGTAATTTGACATTTCTTGCTAACAAAAACAACTTATAGGAAAATATTAAGTTCCACTGTGCAACTAAGGGTAGCCATTATGGCACTATCAATCATTTGGGACAAAAAACTAGTGTTGCTTGGATATGAAAATTTGAGGCATTTTTTAGGTTATCTATATGAAATATTCTTCAAAAAAAATACAATATAAGGATATGCACAATAAAAAAAAATTCGGAATATAGTTGATTAAATGGATGTATTTTATTTTTATTTTTCATTTTGGTAGATATCCATTTTATGGTTTTCAAAGTCACACTAATCGCAATATATGTATAAAGGTTAGGAATATGTTTTGGCTTTTTGAATTCTAGTCATAGACCTACCCTTCTAGAGCATTAAAAAACATTTAGAAAACCAATAACTTGTGGGGGAGTTGAACCCTAGTTCTTTAAAGAACCTTGCCCAATGCAACATAAGTTTCCTGCCCCAACCACACCCTAGATACACCCCACCTAACCCACAAACACACCCAACACAATAAAAGCCATCCATATTGTTGATGAGCTCCACAATATTGTCATAAGTGGAAAGGGGCATGTACCCCTTGCAAATATACAAGAATAGGTTTTCAAGAAACTACTATTTTGCCTCATTAGACATCTTGTCATTAGACATCTTGTAAGGGTTTGTAACACCAAAATATGACATGATTGCACACCTAGGATGGCCCAAACCATTTCTTCCCAGACTATCAACTATGATTTGCAATAGTAACAATAAGTTTTTTAGTAATGGCCAACTATCTACAAGCAACCAATTTTGGATGTGTAGATTCAACATGGGCCCTCATGAAAGTGATCCTATTAATCTTACCATATTTAATAAGGCATTTGTAATGTAGAGTGTTGGCTTGAATAAAAAAACACCAACTTGCTTTGTTCTATAAATAATGCACCACAACATTTGCGATTACTCAAGATCCACAAGTAAATTGTCATCTATAACAAAAAAAACCCCAACATAGTGAGGTTTGATTATGTGGTTTCCAAGTTATAACTTGCATTTGTATAACTACCAACTACTACATCTGAACTTCAATAGAATTTGAAGCAATGGTAGCAATAAGATTAACACCAACAGAGCCATGCATATGCACACTTTGAACATTTGATGCTAGTGGTGTTCCATCAATACCACCAATGGATTCAACATTGCACATCATCATTTTCAACCATCATTCATTATTGCAAAACCAAAACTACAACCTAACCTTTAAAAACCAACAAAATGCACCAAAAAAAAAAAGGTTCAAGGCAAGGCATGGAAGCTCATAATTCAATTAGAAGAGTTCATGGACACATGTACAAAATTGAACTAAATACGTATGGCAAATAAATTGAAGAGACATGAAGTCTAAAGGATTACCTTATCAATGGTTAATGTAAAGGTGTTGCTGCAAACCAAATTGCTAAAATCTCCACCAAAGTTATAGACACTCCAATTCGAAGATAGTTTCAATGAATGCATCAACCATCAACAATAGAGTTTAGATGAATTAGGTGACAAGAAGAACTTGATCATCATCATCATGTTTATGCCATAAAATGTGGGAACTTTGGCTTCAAGGCATGAAATCCTTGTACAAATCCATTGCTACCAATACTGCAACACTTGCTTTAGAAAATAACTGCAAACTAAACAAAATAACAAAGCCAAAGAAAAAAATTCTCTAACCTTAAACCTTAGACCTCACAAAAAAACACTTAGATGTTTAAAGTTCATACTTTTAATTTCGTCAAACCTTTGACTTGACATAATGACCTCAAACCTACAAAATGACCAGGGACTCAAACCTCAAACCTAACATAATGACCTTAGACCTCAAACCTTTGAACTTCAACCTCACACCTTTGACTTGAAACCTTTGACTTCATAGACAACAACAAAGGACAAAGTAAGTGAAACAAAGGACATTACTACTTAGAAGGTGTCTAAAACAACTCAAGTTATCGAAGAAAACGTTGGTCAAGTCAAGGATCGTGTTGCTTCAACCTTGGGAACATCAAATGAAAAACCACACAGGGACGATGAAGCTGGAAAAAGTGAAGTTCAATATGATGCTAGTCAAGAGGAATATGATTTTGGTGCTAGTTCAATTTTGGAACAACTTAAGCAAAAGGCTACTAAATTTTTTTAAACAGCGTAACAGAAGATTGGTGAGACCATTGAAAATGCTCAAAATAAAGTTGGAGAAGCAAAAGAGAGAGTTGGTTCAATTATAGATGAAATAAAATAGGAAGCTTTTGAGACTATAAGAACCTTCAAGGAGAAGGTAGGATCTATTATCGAGATAGTGAAAGATAAGACATTGGAGATAGAAGGATCTCCAAAAGAAAAGGCCTTTGAAATTGCAATAGTTGCTAAGGAAAGGCTTGAGTCTACATTGCAAACAACTAAGGATAAGACATATGAAACAACAAAACCTATGAAAGAGAAGGCCTTTAAGACTATAACAGTTGCCAAGGAACCTTTGACCTCACATGCTCACACCTCACAGAAAGTGTTCATGCTTCATATTTCATACTTCAAACCATGTTCACCCTCTCACCTGACAAAAAAATTACAAGCATGATGCATTGCTAACTTGAAGCAAGGAGGATAGAAGAGAAGAAAACCATGCAGAGAAGACAAGAAGATATAAAATACTTTGCATTCAAATTTTGTTGCAAAAAATCGCAAATTACAAATCTAGCCAAGCTCTATAGATGACATGCACTTTGCATGTTGCACTCAAAACTTTGCCAACAATACTTTTGCACTTTGCACTTCACAAAGTGTAAAACACTAAACGCTAAATGTTGTGAGCTCCATCTCCATCTCGATCTAACCCTAACCCTAATTCGTAATCCCTAACCAATCATATGCTAGAATGCACCAGTTATGTGTCAGATATTCATATTATGCATATCCGAGCATATCCATCCATGAATGCCTAGATGTGCATACTAGTATGGGCAATTCTTGCCCAAATATGGATGAGAACCGATTATTGCATGACCGTTTTATGCCGGATATGTATAAGGATGAATATTTGAGAAAAAACCAAATTCCAAATATGATTGCATGCATATCCGGGTACTATCCAAGTTCATATCTGGAACTTTCGATATATCCAGGCAACACTGGAAAAAACCTTAACAATGAAGGGGAAATAATCAACAGTCTATGTTAAAAGTGGTAAACACTGGCAATGGCCCAACATGTTCTAGTAAAGCCTTTTTCCAAACCTATTTTTATCACTATTGGAAGCCTTGATTAGAAATCTGACCTAATCTTCTAGTATGTGAATGGGTGTACAAAATCAATTGTTATGAGGTACTCTTAAAGATGTGATAACTAGATGAACTTGTGATAATATTTCGCATAGATGCAGTTACAGATGACACAGTTAAAACAACGGCTGCTACTACCATTGACCAATGCCATGCAAGTTGGTACCATGAAAAATTCTTGCCGTTCACCTACAATAACCATACCCCCCCATACACAACAAAGTTAATGATAACTCTTCGATATGTTTATTCCATCACCAAGCCTTGTAAAATTAGTATTTATAGATATGTAGTTTACTACAATTCTCTAATGCTACAATCTACTCATTTCCATCATGTAGGGTGGAGATTAAACGATCCAACTAGAGAAAAAGTCACTTATTCATCTTGATATTCCTCCCCCTCCCCCCCCTCATAAAACCCTAAACCTTAACACAACATATTTGGAACAGCCTTTGGACAACCTTCATAGCACAATTTTGTTGATGATTTGAAATTTGGTGGGTTGAAACATGAAATTGGGGGGAGAGGACGGGATTTTGTGGGTGGGGGGTTTTAGCATAGGAAAACTACCTTCAAATACATGTGGTGAACCAAGCCAAAGTTGAGAGGAAAGACAATCAAAGCTGCACCCAGTTCAAGAATGTCTCCAAAAAATGGAAACATAGCTCCAAGTAAAGTAGTGATGCTAATGAACGTTGTGCGCGTGAGGAAGCGAAGCAGCATCTTGTGTTTTGACCACTCCCCAGTCCTAGCTCTGAGTATGTGGTCGTCAGCAACATCCCCCTCGGCATGGCGTCTTTTTACCTTGGAGAGCATTGAGTCTAGGAACTCAAACAGCGGCAAAGCATAGATCTATAGTACACAGAAAACATTGATGGGTTACTAACTCCCCAATCAGTGAGTAGGTTAGTTCGATAATCATTCAGCAAGCACAAAAGCAAGTGTTTTATGAGATCTTATACATTCTACGATTGATTTATTTAAACATATTGATTATCTACACTTGAGCATTTCAGAGCTAGCATACTCTATGATTGGGCAAAATCCTATAAGATGGGTTGAAGCTTCATGAGGAGCTTGAAAAGCTAAGGAGGAGCTTGAGGAGCATAAATATATACTCACGTGTATGGTGACTAGGATTTGTAAGAATGCCGCTACATTGGCAACTGTAACCAGCCATGTGGGACCAGAGGTTGAATACAGTAGGTACTCACTCACACCATTACCATAAGCCCAATATGCAACAAATATGAGCACTATGACCGGGGTGGCACCGACTATATACTGAAATCCAAGAGCTTTGTAAATATTTCGCACTGTGGGTGGCCTCACATTAGCCTACAACGCACACACATTTAACAAGAACATTTTAGCAACTTCAGAGTTAAATGAATTTTTGCTCTTTTAGTATTTTAGTTGAAAGTGCAAAGGTTCTCAAACGTGGTGATTGATCAACTTTGATCAAGTTGCAAATCCTTGTTAACAGTTTGACAGAAAAACTCAAATGTGAGATCTAAAACTGTGTAAGCCCTAGGTGGGAGCTGATGATCAAATTACCTGCAATTCTGGGAGAATGGGGATGTTGAATGCAAAGCTAACAATGGATAGAGATGCCAATGCACCGAACCATTTGTCAGCTGTAGTGCCGACGAGTGAATAGTCCCTTGTTACTCCAGATTTCATGCCTGCAACAAGCTCAACATATGTCACGGAAGATCTCTAGAATTCATGTTCCCAAGTGATTGATGAGCTCAAGTCTAGTTACAATTCTAGAATTGCAATCCCCATTCACTTGCTGAGCCTTTAAGATCAAATTGGGGTGTATTGTAGCTCAAGTAATTTATTGTTCTAAATGAATTTCCAATCGATCCACATTGAATTGCTCATCTATCGGGATACATAAATGTGTTAAGGAATTGACTAGTAGAGCGAACATGAGCAAGCGAGGTGAGGAATCGATCCGTTTAGTACCGTCTTTGATGGAGATGCCAATTGATATGAAGGTGATGGTCATAGTGAGGAGAAGAGATACGGCGGTGTAGAGTCCCAGCGAATGCAAAGTGGGCACCAAAAACGCGAAGATACTATAAGAGGCACCAGCTATGGCAATCCAGACCGACAATGAGATCTTGGTCGGATCATTGCTGTAAGTAACGTAAATTGCCTGTTGCAGCCAAATTCAACAGTCGAAAATTTAGCATTTGATGAATCAACGTAGCTCAAGGTCAATCTAAGCTTTAGAAATCTAGATTGAGTAGTTATTCAAACATTGATCAATCACAAGTTGCTGCTGATCTACTTGGATTACAAAATCTATTCCGTGAGATAAATATACATGTACCTGTAAAGATGTTCCAGCCCATATGAAAGTTCCAATACAAAAAATGATTAACACGGTGAATTGCAGTATCCATACCGATGTTGTCAACCATCGTCGACCTACGCACACGGCCCCATAGGACCCAAAAAGTTAGCAATTTCTCAGCAGCTCAAAACTCGAGGAGTATTCATGGGAATTCCTTGAACATGATCTGATCTCTAGTACTAATCTTCCTTTATTTGAACACACATGAATGGATCAATCTTTCGCTTGTAGATTGTTTTGAACTCTAGTGGTTTTGAAAAGGACGTTGTTGTACCGTAGACGTAGCTAATGAGATCACGAGTGTGAATTTGGCGCTTCCCTCCAGTTTCATGAAGACTACCGAATAAACAATTGTTGTGGCAGGAGAGAACAGTAAGCAGGATCAGGATAATGGGCCCAGCGATCCACCCTAATTGTGACATGATGAGGAAAGGATAAGTTAAGATGTAGCTGCTGTCGCTGGCAGCTATCAAACTGAATCCCACCACCCACCATGGATCTACACAACCCAACAACAACAACAAATTTACACTTGTATCCGAAACCTTGACATCAGTCTCGTCGGTCGTCAGCTAGATAATAATCCCAAGGAACAAATTGTTTCTAGATAATTCAATTTACTTGCAATTGTGGTACTAGAAATTGCATAAAGATCTTTAGTGTGTAAGTACAGGTCAATTAGTACCCACATACTAGACTAAATTCGCTGATTTCATACAAATACTTGAAGGAACGACAAAATGTTGATAAAAAGCTGGGAATTAGATTTTGGTGCAGCTGGCACGTTTGTTAAAAACCTTTGCCGATCTCATGGGCAGACGCTGATGACTGTGGAAGATTCACCATTTTTCCGGAATTGGTGTCTCCAACTGTAACCGGTAAAGAGTCTGCATCAGTTGCAACAGGAGCAGCAGCTGCTAAATTTACAACAGAATGGTCATTTTCAGCAGGCGTTCGGAGAGATCTAGCTCGCTTCATTGAGGTGACATGAAGCCCTTGAACACCTCCAGCTCCATCATTGTTCATTGCCAGCGATCTTAGTGACCACAAACTCTGAACTGTGCAGATACAAAATGACAGAACTCTTCCCGAGCAATGAATATGGTACTACAATTCTGTGTTTGTGTCTAGAATTCTAGTATCCAAATGAAAAGCTCTGAGCCTCTGACCAAATTTCCTACCACTACTAAGCTTCTGCAAACAGACCAAAGAAGATTTCCCAAGTAATGTTTGCGCTTGCTTGTGGCAATTATTCTACAACCTGTATCCAAATTAAGTAAAATTAAGTACACAAAAGCTTCAGCTGATCAATCATTTTCCTACCCAAGCTTTTCTTCTACAAGTTCATGAAATTAACAGAACTCCAGAACTCCAAGCTTATGATCAATGTCCGAGGTAAATTTTTCTACTGCACCCGAATTATGAAGTGCTTACTACCCCGGTTGCTCAATTTCCTACCACAAAAAAATTCTCTTTTGCAAAACTTATTAACACTGGACAAGCGATGATGGTGTTCAAGAGGTACTTGATAGAATGAATGAAGGGCACAAACTTTTTCGTTTCCAACAAAACTCTTTGTGCAAACTACGATTTCAAATGACAATCCCACTTGACGATGAATATGGTTGAACACACTTCACAAATGACGCGATATGTTGTGGAGGCTCGCTTATATAATGGCCTTTCACGAAGTGGGTGAGGTGATCATAGTGCACGTGTCATCATATCAAAGGCTATTTGGCTCCCCTTCTGAACAACCCACCATTCCTTAAGGTCACATGATCTAATGCAACATTAAAGTGAGGCCCTTTTGGACTTCTATTTTGGTAGTGGGGAAAAGAAACATTTTTTAAGAAAAAACCCCCCAACCCCCCCCCCTCCCCCCCCTTTTCACCTATGTCTACTGCTTGACTTATTCTTTTCCTTCTTGAGAGTTCAAAGTTCATGGATTGAAACACCTTTGAGTCTCTTGAATAGTGCACATTGTTCTATTTTCAATCCTTAGCTTATGTTTTGAGGGTAGGGGACGGTGGGACGGGGGCAAGGGTGCAATGGGGGTGGACACAAGGTGGTTAAATCTCAATGCCATTTACACTACCTTAGTACCTAGGCTGGTTAGGCACTAGAATTGATTGATGTTGGATTTTTTGAAATTTCTGAAAAATACTGACCTGCCATGCTTAAAATCTGAAAGAAACTCTAAACACACTAGCTTCATTACTTTAGTATGGTGCCAGATTATAAAATATTATTTCTATTGTGAAAAGTGAATGAGAAAAAAAAATTTTATTAGGCACCTTGTTGCCAAACCAGACCAGCAGGTACTATGATAGTTTAAAATAAGATATTTAATTATTATTTTGGATGTAAAAATTTAGGAACATTAAAATTTTTTAGGCTCCATTAAATTCTTGAAAACATCTATTACTAAAAAAAGAATTACTTGAAAACACTTGAATTGTCATCGGTACTTTCCTTGAACTTCAAACATGAATTTCCTTGGGACTGGACAATACAGGACTGCCAAATGAGTACAATCTAAATCCCTTAACGAGGATCCATTGGAGGGCAAGTCTGGTGCCAGCAGCCGCGGTAATTCCAGCTCCAATCATATATATATAAAGTCACGTATGCGTGCGTGTGTGCGTGCGTCCGTCCGTCAGTCCGTCTGTCGAGGTCCTGAAACCCAGGTCCTGAGAGCCAAATGCAGCAACTCTTCTGTTGCTGCCGCCGTGTTGCTGCTTGATTGCTGGTGATGTGCACTTGCTATATTCACTGTCCGTCT
>Ga0116227_10001834_pt1 | contig 48215 bp, 32 predicted proteins | sample S1TSphgellanicum_FD_89693 | JGI IMG/M metagenome (GOLD analysis project Ga0116227, IMG submission 89693) | Host-associated microbial communities from peat moss isolated from Minnesota, USA - S1T2_Fb - Sphagnum magellanicum MG | ecosystem: Host-associated > Plants > Peat moss > Unclassified... | reverse complement strand
GATTGACAACAACAAGAGCTATGCCTCCATTGAAGTTTGATGTCTGACAGGTTTGATGTTCACTTACCTTCTCTAATCTGTGATCCCACCATTGTTAAGGATCCAAAAGGAACTCCCACCACACTTTCTGTCTCTGACCTCCAGGGACGGCAGAAAAACTTCCTTTGTAGTTTGATCACATAGAAGCCACGGTGAGATAATGCATCTTGAAGAGATTGTGTCCAACGGTACTCCAACCTCTCGATTTGACTGGGAAGATATCACTATAATCAAATCAGGTCATGATTTATCAGGAAACAAAACATACGTATTGTGAGAAGAAGGCAGTACACAGAGAGGAACAAGACAGGAAAGTTTACAATTGCCGTGATCTCTAAGTGTCGCCTTTGTTTCTATTCGGTGCGGTCTGGAAAGAAGTGCTGTGTACCACGAAAGTTATTGATGAACAAAGTTGAATTGCGGGTGCTCACAGACACGTAGCAGGAAGCTCTTCCTCGTCCACCTCTCCATGTGATTTGGATCTGCTGCTTTTGTGGTCTAGAATTGCAGTTGTGCTGCTACAATGATGAAGAAGAATTTTTTGCTTCGCAATAACCCTTGGCAATTGCTCTCGCTCTTGACATTCCAAAAGCATTCCAAATAGACCCAAATGCTATTCCCTCTCGAGCATCCGAAGTCGAACCAAATGCAATCTCGCCATACAACCGGAAGATTCTTGGTGGGACAATTCCACATTGATCGTCATCCATCCAAAACCCCGGCACCCAAAAACCTGGAGCACCAGTAACCTGTGTGACCTTACCATAAGTGCCCCCGTGTCTTTTGGCTCAGCAAGATCTTCCGATCAAAAACTTTTTTGGCTTCTTCACCAGGAGCAGAGATTCTTGCTCTACCTCCTCTTCCACCTTCCTCATCGCAACCACCATTGATCCTAGTGGCTCCTCAGCTTCGTCTTACCCATCGCGGATTCTAGGTCGAGTCACAAGCATCGTAACACAAATTCTCTTCGGAACTGCCGAAAGACGACGACGACCGACGTCCGGGGTATGCCGATTGTCGCCATAAGTAAACTTTTGCTTGCATTCCATTTTCATGTCGTTGCGTGAAGTGTAAAGTTCTTTCCAAAAAGTATTTGTGTTTTTCGTAAAGCACGCCGGCTTTTTTTCCCAAAATGTTTTGGGACTCTGCAAATTAGGGTTGACAAGTTCACGGTTTTCCGTCGTTGCTGTTGGTGACGGTGCCGTCATCGTCTGCTTCAAGGCCTTGAACTGTTTGCTCCACGGGAGGAGCAGCCATGGATGCCTCACGGCAATCAGTGAGTGATACTGGACTAGCAGCAACTCAACCCGTTGCAGGAGGAGGAAGAGAGAGGTCGGGTGGTACTGGAGCTGGTGATTCATCATCGGTGCGAGAATCAGAGACCCTTGTAGAAGTAGTGGGGGGAAGCAGTGAGGAATCGGAGAGAGAATCTCGTGTAGCTGTTCATGGAGAAGGCGCAGGATCGGTGATGGAAGAAGCGTCTGCGTCAGTAGTTTCTAGAGAAGGGAATTCGAGAGATGGTGGTGATGAGGAAGCCGTAAGGCGAGAGATTGCCGGAGGAGAAGCTGGACGAGAACAAGTACCGGCAAATGTTGAACACGATGATGATGTTTGGGAAGTGGGAGTTCACAGGGGGCAAACAAGGCAGAGTGATATAGAGATGGCAGTGAAGATGGTGAAGGCAGTGGAGGATGACGCGAGGGCAGTGGCAGGAAGCCTTTCCATGCTGTTCTCTACGCTTCAAGCTGGTCTTACACCGGTGACAGAGAGCTCAGTACAGCACATGCAATGCTACAGTGAAGCAGCAGGTCTGTTACAGGATGCCGCAATCGACGCTGCCACGAAAGGTAACCGCTTTGTGAACGCATGTCTTAGATTGAATGAGGAGATGAAGGGTGTTGGCAATTTGGCTGCACAGCTCAAAAACCTCAGACAAGTTGTGGATCAATTTGAGTATCACATATCCCGAAGCCTACCACGAATGTAAAGTGTAGATCAGTTTGAGCGTCAGGCGTTACCGAATCCTACCAAGATTCTAAGTAGTAGCAAATCAAGCTTTCAGGGTAAGTAACATGTTGCTTCTTACCTGCTATATGTGTTTCTAGAGGGACAGACAGGTGTAGTGTTCAGAGTTCTAACTGCAAAGCTGAAGCATTAGAACTCTCTTTCTCCAAAGCTCTTGCATAATAGTGTAACAAAGCTTTGAATGAAACTTTAGATTAGTTCAGAAATTAAATTTATATGAACTGCAAGCTCATTTCCAGTAACAAGTCTTTTGATCAGGAACACAGATGAAGGAAAAGAACTATGCAGATGGTTGGCTTTCTCTAGCAGTTTAGTACAAAGCATTCAATGTGCAGGTGAAACAATTTTGGCTCTCGGATCAACTGAAAATTGGCTGGGCCTTTCAAAGGAAGAAGCCATTGGTGCCAAATTTGAATTGCACATATGTGGTTCTTGTGTCATATCATGTGCAGGTAACCTTCCTTCTGTTAAGACAGACCTTTTAATTTATAACTTACTGGAGCCACATGACAAGAACAAAACATATTACCAATGAAACCAGCATGACATTTATAAGCAATGTATGTACAAGGACTTCAGTTTCATCAATGTGAAGCAAAGCCACAATAGTTGATGTGGCAGTGATATGTGGTCTCCGGTCAAAAACATTTTCAAACAATACACAGTGACATCATAGATTCTAGCACATGTTGGGGAGGGGCTAGCATGGATAGCACCTGCTCTGCTGCCTTCGCTTGTTGCTCCTTTTCTTCATTGTCTTCCAATACAATAAGAAAGTATAGCACTCAAGTTAGTTAGGTTGGACTCTGTGTGAAATCCCAAGACAATTATTTTTCATTGAACCTGTGGAGTTCAAGAAGAAGCCTTCAATCACAGCAAGAGGAAAATCAGACATGCATCATGGTATGTTCAAATTGGAGTCAAAGGATGGGACATGAACTGATGAGAGTTTCTTACATCTGCACAGGAAAGAGAGGACTGCAGACTGTGATTCAAATTGCAAATGCTTTATTGTCATACAAGGATCAGTAAGTCAAAACCCCAAGGCAGGGAGGGGGAAGCAAGTCCCCTTTACTGCTGGTGTTAAAAACTTACAGGGATGGGGAGAGATTCCATCTATTGGAGTCCTCTCTCACACTGAAAGCATCTCTAGAAAGCCAGATCTTAACAAAGTCATCTTCAACTGCTGAATAGTTGGGACTCTTAGTCCTTGTCTTTCCAGATGGCTCTCATACAGGGACCAGTTGATGATGACTGCTGTGGGTGGTCCAAGGTTATAATCTGACAGTGAGGTGTCAAGGAATGAATGGGATGAATCCCATTGAACCAAAACCTCCATCAAACCATGAAACAAGCTGTGAAGCTTAGTGAACTCTTGGAGAGAGAAATTCCTGCTAGATTTATACCACCATCAGAAGGTATGAGATGCACCAAACATACCACAATGTAAACCAAGCTCTTGTCACAAATGGATTTTACTTCCTTTGATCCACCATCTGCAATGTGAAGGATTCTCTCCAGCCTGTGAGACAAATACCAGTTCTCAGAAACCATAAATGCAGTTGAGTTCTTCTCTGTTCTCTAAAAAAACACAGTGCTAAATTCCAGACAAATCTGTGGCTTTTCACTGTACCTGAGGAGAGATGTTTATCACAATCTGCAAATGGTGTTCAGAACTATTTTCATACAACATCTTTTTCAGGAAGAAACTGTAGTTCAGAACTATCTTCATACAATATGTTTTGAGGAAGAAACTGTAACTCATAAGTTTCAAACCTTGCTATGTCTGTGTGTTGACTACAGATGAAAGAGGGCTCAGGTATAAGGAAGTGAAAACAGCAACACTAGTGAAAGCATCTTCCAACACAGGATGCCTGAAGGAAGTTGTCCTAATCCCATGTGCCTCAAAGAGTGCCACTTCAAAGGGAAGAATACACAGTAGATGGTCCAATGTATCTGCCAGATTCTTCAGATTGTTTTCCCCACCTTTCAAGGCCCAAGACAAAGGGTGCCAGATAACGTACTAAAAGGCAGTCTTGACACTCCCAATCTCCTGTATGCATCTAGAAAGTTAAGAAAGCTACATCAATAGGAAGCTCTTCTGTGTAAAATGAATGCTCTTTTGTGACTTGGAAGGCTGTAAAATCTCCCAAACCTTGCAGTAATCAGGGATCACACACAAGTGAGAGAGAGCGAGAGAGAGTCTGTGTATGTATGTCCATGACAGGGAGAAATACCTGAGATGCTGCAAAGAGCACAAAATGAGAAGCATCCACTGTCACAGCTACATGTGGCTTGAACTCCATCACTGCTGTATCTGTTTGCCTCAAATGTGCCTATTTCAGAGTTTCAGCAAAAAGATTGAGCTCACCATGACGGTTGATGTTGCACAAGGCATCGAGTGCTGTTGCATGTTGAACCACTGCATGAGAATCACACTGTTTTCTGATCACTCGCTACATAATCAACTCCAAAGAATCTTTGACAACACCCATGGAGAGACACAGAAGATAGAATCAGTGAAGACTAGGACGAGCAAGAGCCTCACTCAAATGCGAACAAGGTGAGGGAGCAGCTCACCGACTTCCATGACAGCAACATCGTCCACAGGAAACTCCGAAATCAATCCTTCTCTCTTCATCAAGGTCCTGCAATATGTTGGAAAAATATCATATCACCAAGTGGACAAGGAACTCAGACAGCAAACAAAACAATTGTTGCGCTTGCCACCAGAGTATATTGTTACGTGACGGCTGCTCCGAGGCGATGAAACCGCAGATACGTGCCAACAACAGCGAACTGGAAAATGGTCTGGGAGACAGACGCCTGAGAGACGCCATTAGGCGACTGCTAATCAGGTCCCCGAAAGCTTCTCACTCCCTGCTCCTCCTCCATGGCGGCGAGATGAGAACGGAGCCTTGAAGAATTGAGAGCTCAGTCGCAGCAAGGAAGTAAGGTGGCAGAGAGAATGTGCTTAAGGGCAAGCAAACTTCTCACGGCATCTTCACATGGTCTCTGGAAAACGAAAACACGCACAACGGAGTTCAGCAACAAGGAGATCCGCGTATTATGCTTTCTGTATGTGTGTGTAGAGAACCGAGAGGTCTACAAACGTCAGCACTGTTTCCTGGAAGTGAAAAACAATTCCTCTTCTCTTGCAACTCGCTCCTCCTCAAGCGACAGGAGAGAAGGCCCACGCACATGAAGGCGCAGCCTTCGTTTTCGCCAAGACTCGCGGTGCAAATCGTCGGTGTAAGTCCTCTCTACTTCGCCTTAGCCGGCGGAGTTCGTCCGCCACTCCTCCTACGATTCCTCCTCCCTGCCCGAAATCCTCCCCTTCGCCCCCCAAATCTTTCCGTACCCTCTCGCCATTACTTTTCCGTTCTTCTTCTTTTTTCTTTTTTCCCTTTTTTTTCCCTTTACCTCGCTTATTAACAAATCAATTAAAAACTTTTTTTTAAACAACGTTTTAATCTTAAAATGGCACTTAGACTTTTAAACCTCAAATTAACTTCTTAATCATCCACTAGATTTTTTAACTCTCAATCAATTTCATAGTCCTCATTTTCATCAAATTTCATTATTGATATTTAAACAATAAGTTTCTATGGGCCGCCATTTTATAGGGGTAAATTATAATCTTAGTAGACCAAAATAAACTAAATGAAAAAAAGACAAAAAAATGAAGGCAAGGATTGAAAAAAAATACATTAAAAAAAATTGAGTGATGATTTCGCCAAGCATTTTTATTTTCAATTTGGTGGTTTCAAAACTTTAGGTAGTGAAGTCTTCTAAATTTTTTGAACTTTTTTTCAGATTTTCAATATTTTTCAAATCAATTAAAAATCAAAAACTTCAAAAAAATAACGCTTTAACTAAATTATTAAGATGGTACTTCGACTTTTTAATCTCAAATTAACTTCTTATCATCCACTAATTTTTTTAACCCTCAATTATTTTCATAATCCTCATTTACATTCAATTTTATTATTGATATTTAAATAATAAGTTCCAATAAGCCGCCATTTAATGGGGGTAAACCATAAGTTATAACCCTAGTAAACCAAAGAAAACTAAAAGAAAAAAGACCAAAAAATGAAAGCAAGGATTGAACCCAAAAAATGCATTTAAAAAAAATTGGAGGATGAATTTGCAAAGTGTTTTTATTTTCAATCTGGTGGTTTTAAAAAATTTAAGTAGTGAAGTTTTCTAAAATTTTACGAAATTTATTTTTTCAGATTAACACGAAAAAGACCAATTCTCCCAATTTTGTTTGTTGGGTTAATTCTATTCAAATAAAGAACAAAGATTTCCAATATTTTCCAAATATTTTTGTAGCTATAGTGCAAATATTCCCCTATTGATTAAATTTCAGCATTCCACTATGAAAATAAAAGATTTTCAAAAGATTTCAAATACTTCTTGTTGCTTGGCAATTTTCAAAAAAATTAATTGTTTTGATAAAATAGTATATACCCGCCTGAAACGTTTAGTTTTGAAATCATTTTATAGTTTTAGAATTTGAAAAAACAAATTACATGCTGGTTGGGCAGCTGTTGGGAGAAAACCTGGACAGGCGGAGGGCAACAGGCCAGCGTTCGCTGGTGGCTACTGCATGTGCGTGACGCACACGATCGCCACTCCTGCACCAGCATCCGAAACTGGCGTTCGCCACCACCATCACGGTTCATGTGCGCGGTACAATAGTCGTAGATCAATCTTGCTTGGCATGTTGAATCCGCACTGTAGTTATTTGCATCGCGGCGGTTGCACATTCGATCTTCCAATCGCTCAGTTTGGTTTGATCGTTGCGCTCATAATTTCCTTGATTATGGCGTCGCACACGGTCTTCGGAAAGGCGTGATCTTTAGAAGATCTTGTAGCATCATATGTCTTCCAAGCGAAGTTGAAGGAAGAACAGAGGTCTTCAAGAAGTCTTTCTCTTCTTGCTCACCCTAATCTTCTGCAAAAGGATGCGCGAATTCAGGCTCCCTGCGCGTCGCATGAACCGGACTTCATGAAATTGAGGCGGGCAACGAGGGTTGTCTTCGCGTTTTCTTCCATCAGTACGACCCATTCCAGATCGAGTTGGGGTTTCTGCAAGCTATTATATTGTTGCGGCGGCATCTTGAAATCAAAGAAAGGTAGCTTGCGCAACTGCAGCCTTGTAGAGATCTTGGTTGTGGTTGCACAACGAAGAGATATAACTATTTTTTGCTTCCAATCCCTGCTCATTACCAGTTCAAAGTTTTATCGTAGAATTCACCCGAAACTATACATGCGCCCAAGGTTTGCAATAATCACAAGAGCAATCGACTCCTCTACACAAGGTTGCAGGCTTTATCTGTTGCAGACAGAAGTATCTCTTTTGTCATGCATTCTCTGCGATCAACTGACTACTAGCTGATCCGTTCTCTGTATTGTCATCGATATCCTGAGATGTGTTTTACCACTTTCTTTGAGGTTTATGAAGTGGTTTGGTTCTATCTTCTGTAGGACGGATGGAATTTTCTCATTTGGAGGGAGGAATCCAAGTATGCAGTGAGCAAATGATTCCAGTGCTGTCCTAGATAGTATAACTGCTTACAAAAAGCACATCAGAGAAAATTGATAGGGATTGATATTGTGGTTTTGTCTACATGAGTATGCAGTGGAAATCTTCTCTGCTGTGATGTCTGCAGACAGGACACTTCCATGAGAAGGAATTGGGCTTATGGTCTTGCTTTGAAACTGGCTAGACTTCACATGGACAGGTATGCTATTGTTACCTCTTGCTTATGGGAAGATATTATTTGCAGCACGTTTATGGCCAGATCTTTGCTTTGATTGGGGACTCACTCATTATCAGGGTGGTGGGACAGGAGTGGTCAGAGACGCTCTTTTGCAGGTTCTCAACTGGAGGAGTTTACATCTGTGCTTGAAGCTGCACACGTATGCACTAACTCTTTCCCTTTGCTATCTGTGTTACCTTTAAATGAGTACAGTAGGAAGGAGAGGTGGACATAATGAAGATGGATTAAGGATAACTGTCTGTCATGCAGAAAGTGACAGTGTTGTCTGGGGCTGGCATATCAGCAGAATCAGGCATTCCCACGTTTCGGGGTGCTGGGGGCCTGTGGCGCAACTTTGATGCCACAGTAAGTTCCTCTGAATGCATTTGGGGGCCATGAGGAGTTGCTGCTACTTTCTTCAAATCTGTTTTCATAGAGAATTCTGATTTAACCTGCTTCTAGCCACAGCTGCATGCATGTGGTGGATACAAGGACTTGCTGCTACTTTCTTTGAATCCATTTATGTAGGGAATTCTTATTTGACCTAGTTCTAGCCACAGAGGGTATGCATTGCAGTGAGTCAAGGTGGGCATGTGTGAAGGAACTTGCAACACCATATGCATTTGCTGCAAATCCATCCCTTGTCTGGGAGTTCTATCACTATCGCAGGTACTGCAGCTCTTCCTCTTTTGTGTCTTCACTGTCAGGTAGCAGCCCCATCTGTGATCCACAAAGCTCATAGGGTTCTCTCTTGCCACAGGCTGCACCCCTGGTCTTAGTAATTGGTCCGACAGACGCTACTGCCCCATTAAATCCTTCCAAAGTTCTTTCTGTTCATGTTGTCAAAGGCATGGGCAGATGTGGTAGACACCAGGGGTGCAGTGGCAGTTCGGCAGTTTGGCTAATAATGTAGTTGAAAATTTCTCCAGTGCCCATGGTAATGCATGCAGCTTGTCTCATAACCTAGTGGTCTAAATTCAGGAATTGAGATGAACTCATATGTATTGATGCCAATTTATGGGTTAACATCTACGTTCAAATGCTGGTCCCAGCAAAATTGAAAAATGACAATGTAGTCATTACTCTAGCTTTGCATTTGGTATATAGATGTGATAGACCTGGACCCATTGGCTATTGAACTCCACTGAAGGCCAAGAGAAAGGCAGGGCCTTTTTCAGGTTCTGAGGATTCATTCAGGGTGAGAATGAGGGCACAAGAAGTGGGGGTAGAAAGTGAAGAGTTTTCAAGAGTGAGGGCAGTGATGCTCTCCTAGTGTTTGTTTGAGCCCTCAATATGTCAGAGATTAGAGGATAGCTCTATGTGTACCTAGCTGCAGCAGTTGAATTTTTGCCTCTTTGCTTAGAAAGCTTGGGTTTTGTGTATAATGGAATCTATAGTACTTCTCCTGGGCTTGAATGAGGTTGGAGAGTCTAGAGCATGGACAGCTATGAAATGTGAAGGAGAGAGTTGGGCCAATTTGCAGATGCATTGTTGCAGCAGCAGCACCAAATGCAGGGCACTATGCATTGGCAGCATTACAGCGCAAGTGTGAACACCAGGGCAAGCTTTTCACTCTCCTGACTCAGGTACAACCACTTTGCCAGTCTCACAAATGCAATTGCTATCTGAAAGAGTTCATAATCTGAAATGTAAATTGATATAAATTCAATGGAGGACTGTCCTTGGTCCTTGCTGATGTTCAATTACTGTACATATAAAGGCACTTGTGGTAGCTAGCATAACCACAAGCATCTCGTCCAGGTGCAAACACCTGGCTAGTGCTCCTGTTTGGGGTGGGCTCCAAGTTTTGAAGTAGTTGCCAATTCACTTTTGGTTTCTTCAAAGCATGACTAAAGGTTTGGTAGCAAACATCTTTTTATACTTCAGCCAATGACATGATTCTGGCATCCACATTATGCTTGGCAGATGTGATATAGACCCAATATCTTCTATTGATGTGTACTGCATTGAGCTTTATAATATCATCTTTTCGTCTCATGACCATGAGTGCATGATCACTCAAAATTGTCTGAGAGTTGTTCCTGGTAGTGAGGGCAAGCTCAACTCAGAGACCCAGGGTTGCTCACCTATATTTCTATCCTTGAGTTCAAATCAAAGAACAAGTCCCTTGATCTGACATGGCTGAGGTGCAGAACATTGATGGGCTGCATGCCAAGGCAGGCAGCAGCAATGTGGTGGAGCTGCATGGTTCCATGTGGAGGACACGCTGCTGTCACTGCAACAACATACAAGTCAACCTGGATATGCCCATCTGTCCAGCACTTGAGAGTCAGGTTCTCTTGCTTATCCCCTTCTTTAGCTTTATGAGGTCAGAGCTTTCAACAAACTCAATTAAAGTTCAGATGTCACTAATATTTAGGGCTTGTGCTTCATGCATCTTCCTTCATTTTTAACGCATTAAAGAGAAGCTATAATGGAGGGTGGGCTGCTGGCCAAGAAGTTATCTATCAGAGCAATAGATTACAGAAAGTCTCAATGTCTTTTTTGTCGCTTCCCTGTGCTTGCATTACTCCTTAGAGTCCAAATGGAATGAATTGGGTTGGCTGCATTGGGACATTTCTCCCCATGGAGCATAGGGAGCACCAGAGCCCATGGCAAAAGAGGCAAATATTCCTTCAATGCAACTGCCTCGCTGCAAACTGTGCAATGGATTGCTTCGACCACATGTTGTATGGTTTGGAGAATGTCTGGAGGTAGAAACAATGCAGTGTGCACACAATGCTTTGGAGGACTGTGACTTGCTTCTGGTGATTGGTACCTCAGCTGTTGTCCAGGTGCTGCAGTTTGTTCTGAACTAATTTCTTTGTCTTAGTGGAAGTTAAATCTCTGTCGATCCAGAACTAGATGCAGCAGCATGGACAACATAAATCTTTTTGATAAATGTGATGGGAGGAGGGTAGGTAGGTAGAAAGCTAGATGGAACATTAGTGAACTATATATTCAGTATGATTTTGTCCTGGATTGAAATGCATAACTGACTCAGCATTTGTGGGATTAATTGCACCATACTTCTGTGGTTGGATTTAAGGACTGATATATGTTGTACTGGGGACAGCCAGCAGCAGGATTTGCACCATTGGTGAAAGCACATGGGGGTGCTGTTGCAGAATTCAACACCGAGGATACTCCAATCAGTGATAACTGCAGGTAAAGAGCTGGACATTGAAATCAATGACAGTCCAAATCTTGCTATGTAGTGGGTCATAGTTGTGTTCCCTCAGCACTGTAATGTGCTACCTGATATTACTGTACTTCTGGAGCAGGCTCCAGCAAATGGAGTTGTGTCCTTTTCTCAGAGTTCATTGCTTTGGTCCTTATATGAGCACTTCCTTATATGAGCACTTTTGGCAGTTCTATCTCTACTTTACAAGTTCCCTTGCAGTGCTTGAGCTGTTCTGATGAAGAGAGTGAATGAATGCAGGTTCAAGTTCCATGGGCCAGCAGCAGTTATGCTACCCACAGCTCTAGGCATTTAGACCAATGAAGAACCTTGATCTCTGTCCTCTGATACAGCTTTAGCTGCTTTGCTTATGAATCATGGTTGCAAAAACAGTGTGGCACACTGCTTGCTACAATGGGGGACAGACAGCCAGAGAAAAGTCAAGGAAGCATAATCATGAGTCTGTTGCACTCAGATTACTTATCATGGGCAGAATTCACCCTTGTATGAGAATTTTCTTGCAAGGGGGGATTGGGGAATGCTTGGTGAAATGCCTTCTGTGTATATATCTTGTCAGTGTGTACCAAGTTGGATGTGTATTTGCAAGGCACCCTTGGCAAATGGTTTCTCCTTGGAAGTACATCTGGTAGACTTCAAGCCTATGTGGCTCTGGCACACTTGGCTTTGCCTCAAGTTCTTGCCTCAGAACTTGCTTTACATGGAAATTAGGAGAAATGTTAAACAGGCAAAGTCTTTCATGCAGCTGGTACAAAAGTGCTGCCACACAGCATTCAATTGTTTTTTCTTTCCCCGACAGTTGCCAGGGCATGTTTACATGAAACCAGTAATTACAGAACATGCATCCTGGAATATATGTCACATGGCCTTTCTCTAATATGGCATGCATTCTGTATAAGGAAAGCCCTGCTATCAACGAATTATGGGGTGAGAACTGAAGATGGTGCCTGAGGTTCATGCCATAATTCCCTGACTGCCAGACTTTACTTGATGTAACAACAGAGGAAACTTTGATTTAAAGCTGCATCTTACAAAAAAAAATTTGGCTATTGCAGGGACCTCATCCCAAGGTTTTTATGAAATGACAAGAGTTGAATTTTCTTGTCCCCAGTCACCCTCTGTGACTTAAAAAGTATCCTTCTAAATTGAAAGAAATAGTGTGAAAGACTTCTTCTCCTCAATGGCTTGTAAAGTATTCCAAGAGATGGTTACTTTAGGTAGAATGGGGAGGTCAAAGGAGATGGGCTTGGTGTTGGTTCGTCCGGTCCAGACAACTTCGCGGACCGTGAGCACATCGGGACGTCGCCGAAACTTGGACTGTCGTGGTGGATCAGGGTTTTGCAGTAAGGAGAGTCATAATCGTCTTCTTGTGGAGACACCCAAATTCGAGAAAAGCACGTCTCCAGATTGTATTCCTAGGGTGGATTTTGAATCCTGTAGAGGCGAAGCAGAAGCTTTACTAGATAGGAGTGACAATGTAAAGGTCAAGGACGAAAATGTGGAAGACGTAGTACGATTATATTCAAGACGGCTTCAAGATGGAGTCTCCGGATTCGAGAGAGTCGGAATTTAAGTGAGTGAGAGAGCGAAAGAGCCGAGGGATTGGAAACCAGGCAGGGGAAGACGGAGGGAAGGAGAGTGGAGAAGGAAGTGGAAGTGGAGAGAGTACCGCTGATGGAGATGGGCATTTCTGCAATGGACTTCGGGACAAGGATTTAGGATTTGTCAGGACTGGCATTGTGAACGCGAGTAGTGTTGCAAAATCCACCACATTGCAAGGAAAGGGGAATTTCAACGGGCCATGATCTGCGATCCTCGAGCGCACATTTTACTCAATTGCGATTTAGCAATGGTATGAGAGCCGAATTGTGTGTTTTGTGAGATTGTACATGGTTGTACGCCTGCTTATAATGTACGCTATGTTAATTGTCTCTTGCACTTAACAATGCGCAGAGTAAATTGCCATTGCATTCCTATGCCTGTATATTTTCTTTCAAGGTTTTGCATTGTGATTATGCACTTATCCACCAGCACTGATTCCACTGTTTTTGTTGGACGTGAACAGTTGTATGAAGATGAAGCTTATGTCTGCATTTTTGATAGCAATCCCCTCTGTGACGGGTGAGTGCCTCTCTGGAAGTCGTCCTCCTTTCCACATAGCTCATGCTTTTCAAATCCATATTATTTGCAAATGGCAGACCTTGTGCATGGACTTTTGAGCGTGTTAGATTGTCCACAGAGTTCAGCAACACAAAAAAGGATCACATTTGCTCTTTGAGACATACGGATGCCTATTGATTGCACTGAGTGTCTTGTTGGCACCTTTCTGATTGCTGCCTCTCCTCTCTAGTTGTTGGGGTGTACCTGGGGATTCTGTAATGTAGCAAGGATGATAAAGAAATGACAAGGTTTTTGTGTGTTTTAGCTCAAGACTAGAACAATGGAATTGCAATCAGTATGTACACATGTAAGGCTCTCAGCTGAGATAGAATCTGGGTTTGTTGACAGGCATTCACTGGTACTTCAAAAGGCACACTTTCCATCCTTAGAAGTCACCCCACCACAGGTAATCAAGATATTGCCTTTTGTCTAAGTAAATCTTTTGAGACCTTAATGTTAGGATCTACCCTAGACATGAGCTTCAAGTGGTGGAGGGTCTGTAAAATGCTTGTAAACAGGCCTAAGCAGACTGTTGCCATCCTGTAAGTGTTTAGTCCAAAGCAGGTCCACTCAGGCAAACTGACTTTCTATGCAAGAGATGCTTTCTCATTTGTTTTGTTACTCTGGAAGCATCTGCTAGGTTATGAATGTCAACACACCTGCATATGTCTATTATGCACGAATCATCTTTGAGAGGATTGTAATTTGTATGTGTTTTGTGGTGGACTTGCAGGTTGCAGCAGCCATGTGTGCTGCAGTTCCCTTGATCAGTTGTCCTCTGATGGAAGCAACTCAATCTGATAATTTCTCTCTCTCTCTCCCTCTCTCTCTCTCTCTCCCTCTCTTTGTTGGCTCTGCCCATAGTGAATCTGGTATGAGTGACATATGGAGTACTATGTGTCCATATGATGGATGGGCATGTTCCACAGAAGTGCATACATCTAGATGAGAACTTCTAAATCCAGTAAGGAAATTTTTTTCTGTTTGAGGTTTGAACCTACATAAGGGCAGAGTCATTGCACTACGAGCTGCTTCTTATCAAGCTCTCTGTTTTTCTGTGTCTTCCTTCTTTTCCTCAGTTTCAGTTTGTTAGGTGTGTGTTGAACTAGTGATGGGCTTTGGAAATTGGAGGTCAGCTCTCATCATGGAGAACTGCCATACCCAATGCATCTGTTTTGTGCTCAGGGTAACATTTGATTAGGTAGGGCTTGTCAAGCCCTTTGAATATTCCACAAATTGGAAACAAGTTCATGAAGGTCTATGGTAAACTTAATGCCCGAGCAAGGAGTTTTAGAAGGCTCAATAGATTGCAAGGATTGAAGGTTTGAGGTGAAGTCCATTTATAAACAGCTTGCTCACTCACAGAATGAATCTTGAGCAATAACAACAGATGTTGTGTTGTTGTTTTGGTAATGTTGCAGAGTATGCTGAGGCAGCCTTTGAGAGGTGTGCAGGAAGTGAAGATTCTAGCACACATGGTCCACACCAAGCTCACCTCCAGCACAGTGACTGACTGCTCTAGCAATTCGTAAGAGATCAAACACCAGTGCTAAGCTGGTTCTCTCCATGGGTTCACAGATTTCAGTCAAATATGACACCATTGTATGTGGATTGTTGTTGCATCAGATGCTTTGTTGTGCAATACTTTTAAGCAAAATGATGACATGATGAGATAGATACACAGTCCTGGTTGCTGGTGTTTATCTAAGTGAACAATGCAGAGTATCCAAGTGAAGCAACACATGAGCTTTCCAATGTTTTAGCCTTTCACAGGACCACTACTTTTTGCAAACAACTTGGTTGTGAATGCTGGGAAAGTTTCAATTGTGGAGTTACTCCAGTCTTTTGCATGTAACTGAAGGTGAAGCCCAAAAGTGTCCCATGTAAGATCTGCAGTCTGCAACTGAGGATGGGATGAGCTTCTTTCAACTGTTGGATGCAGGTTTTGAGCTGATTTCAGAACCTGTAGTCATGCAAGAGGATTCCACACAGCAATGTGCTAGAAGGAAGCTTCTGTCTTTGATCATCGTGATGGAGAATGTGCTTTCATTTGTGTGTGTATTTTCTGCAAGTGATCTCTTCTGCAAGTGCTGGAGTTTTGGTTATCAAAAGTTCTTCCCTCAGAGTTCTGGATGTGCATGCAATCATGGGTGGTGTCATAGGAAACTGCAGTAGATTTGTGTGTCAGTAGATTCCAGAGAAAAGTTGGGACTGTTCCAGTGATCACTAGGACTCGAACATGGAGTCTTTCTGGCGGATCTCGCTCTCGTGGCAGTGGTCCGGTGCTCACAACTGCATGGGTGATCGAGAGTCCTATTCTTGCGTATCAAGTATATCGCCATGTATAGCATCCCTTACGTTCTTCTTCCTACTACCTCGATCGTGTCTGTGATCTTGAGTCAGTGGACAACGTTTGTTATTGCTTGATTCAGAGGAAGAATCGAATGTTTCAGGAGAGGTCATGGCGAATACTAGCGGCGTTCCAGCGAGTTCAGTGCCCTATGGAGCACCTGGGAAAGCTGGAACGGGGTACCCAGAGATCAGTACCGGAGCTCCTGCATTTCCAGTGGCTCCTCCTGCAGAACGTCCGCGTGTTCGTCGCGCACACCGTGCTCTGAATTGCCTCAACTTTCTCCTTCGTGTGCTGACTGCTTTTGCTTCAGCGGCCGCTTTCATTGCCATGCTTTTCGCGATGGAAACTGTGGTCAATCCGAATGGGCAGGGACAGAAGACCGTCGAATGGCACTCCTTCATCGGTTTCAGGTACTATCTTCTGCAGCTAATGAGCAGCGACGATCTGTGTAGTTGTGACAACATTTCTCTCTCTCACACACTTGCTCCTTCACGCATTCTTAGTCGTTTGCAGAAATGGTTCGACAAAATCAAAGAGAAACTGGACTCGTGAGATCTCATCTGTCTGATGGCTTGAGAATCATCTCATGCAGGTGGTTTCTGCTGGCGAATACAATCATCTGCGCGTACTCGATATTGGCGGCAATTGCAGCCTGTATCTCTGTGTGCATTGGGCGAGGACCCTTGAGCTACACGCCTCTTGCATGGCTCACCATTCTCGTCGACTTCGTACCACTCCCAAACTCCTACTCGCTCTGCAATCAATCTGATCATTACGCTATGTATCTGAATGGCGATCGTATGAAATGCGAGCTGTGAGGTTATCGCAATTGTCTGCATACTAGTCTCATGTCTGCTGCGCCCCGAAGCGCACTCGTATCTTCATCGTAATTTGTTTCTATAAGAAGGAGAGCTCCGGCGAGATCAGAAGATGTACTTGGGTTGTGCAGCAGCTACAGTACTTAGATGTAGCTTGTCGAGGTTGGATTGGAAGTGATGCAGCAATGCAATAGATAGCAAAAAGCTAATGGGCTTGGGTGGGACTTGAATCTGCCGTACTAGGTGTTAGCAAATGCGTTGATGTCAGCAGCAGCAGCAGCGACGACAGTCGTGTACATCGCGTACAGGGGAGAGAATGCGGCGTCTTGGGCACCTGCGTGTAACAGGGCGGGACGCTTTTGCAGGCGAGCGGTAGGAGCTGTAATCGCCAGCTATGTGGCATGGCTGTTGCTGGCTTTGTCCACCATCCTGGCCGTGTCAGCCATCCACCAGATCTATCGCACCAGGAGATCAACTGGAACCAACTTCTAGTCCATCCCACAGCAGCTGATCATGAGAGAAAGAGCTGGAAGATCCAAGTCAACTGCTCTCTCTCTCTCTCTCTCTCTCTCTCTCTCTCTCTCTCTCTCTCTCGTTGCTTGACAATCATAATAGAACAGGTTGTAGAGCATCCTGTTTTGACAATCACATGCGGAGATTGCAGATTATCCTGTGAGACATGAGTCAATATGTGAAGAGATCGTAGATCCACATATTGCTGTTTGTGACAATCAGATGCTTTACAGATTGTGCATCAATATATATGATTCCTTTGTGTGACAATCAAATGCTTCACAGATTGGCAGATAGTCTATTCCTGTGTGTGACAATCATCAGATGCTTCACAGATTGTCGATTATAAATCCTACATGACAATCAGATGCACAGATTCTTGTTCACATTCCCATATCACAATCAGATGCACAGATTCTTGTTCATATTCCTATATCACAATCAGATGCTTCACAGATTGTAGATCATATATCCTACATGACAATCAGATGCACAGATTCTTGTTCACATTCCCATATCACAATCAGATGCTTCACAGATTGTAGATCAATATGTCCCTGTGTGTGACAATCATCGGATGCTTTCACAGATTGTAGATCATAATTCCTGGTTAACAATCAGATGATGGGTCATAGATTCAAGAACAGAATTTCTATGTGCATAGATAATTGTTGCTAGATCATCATCCTGTGTGCCAATCATGTGCAGAGATTGTAGATTAATAGCATAGTAAGCATTGAATGGTATTATTGCATTGAAGGAAGCCTTAGTAGGTTCTTTTCTTTCCTGAAATGTTGGGGAAATTTTGAAGCTCAATTTTATTATGCAATCTTTTTGGAGAAGGATGAAAGAAGATCAACAGATGATTTCTTGTTGCACAAGCATGCCAAAATACTGTATTGAACTTACATTTGCTGTAGAATTTATTTAAGGTGAGCTTGCAAGGTTCTAGCTTTTTCTTGTTTGATGGTATTATTTTGACATCTTAGTGGCAATTTGTGTATGTTCTGTTTTGTGTGAGTTTGTTAGTTGCGTTAAAGTTGGACATCAATTTAGTAGTGCACAAACAAGTATGGCCCTACATGTGCCACTGACATTCAACATTAAATAATCGATTAAATATGAGACGATAGTGTGATTCATCTTAATTAGTTTGAGGGGGGATAACCTTGACAATATTTTTCTTTTGGTGTTTGACCTCTTTGATTGGTTCATCACCCAAGACAAAGAAACCCACTCTTGACACATTAACACTCTCGTATCATAAAAATCGTTCACATAGCTCACTAATTGGCATTGATCTAAGGGCAAAAATTAAAACTTTTTGTAAATCTCCATGCGAAACACAAGTTTCTATTTACACGAAGCATGCAACTCTCTTGTTTTTCCATATCACAAAGAAGAAGTATTGGGAGAACAAAGAAAAACATAAATGACATGAAAGGAAAGAATAGAACTTCTTTGCACCTCCACAACCACTTTGCAAACTTAATCAAAACAAAAGTTTATCTCTCACGTTTTTGCCATGTGACCAACCCATGCAAGTGAAAAGAATTTTAAAAAATTTGGACCTCCACAATCACCTTGCAAACTAAACCAAAACAAAAATTTGCCTCTAATGTTCTCTCCCCATAGCTGATCCATGTAAGTGAAAAGAACAAAACTAGTTTTGGACCTTCACAACCACCTTGCAATATAAACCAATAAAAAAGTGTGTCATAACCAGCGTTGTACTGGTAAGTCCATTTTGACTTATTACACTAATTCAAGTCTTTTTTTCTTTTGTTTTTTCAATCACAATGGTAGACTCAACCTGACAAGTCCTTGGCAACCCCCAAGTCATGCTCATTGGCAAAGGGTCAACAAGAGTTTCACTTGCATTCCACTCAAGCTTGAACCTAAGACCTTTTTTTTGAGGTCCAAAGGGTCTAGGTCTTTCAAGAACTTGAAAATTAGTTGCCTATTAGGTAGTTCTTGGTATGTTATTATTTCTTTCTTTCTTTCTTTACCAGTGTTGTATCAATAGTTCCTTTAATTTTTTACAAACTTAAGTGTTATGAATACCATGGCCATTTGAGACGTCTTAACAAAGGAATATGTATATTGATTAGGTAAGTGAAATTTTGAGATTCACTCCAATACAAATTGCAAAATGTGATTAGCAAATCATCTAAGTAATGACAAGTGTGCATGAATAATGAAGAAATGAATAAAACCTTAGCTCCAAATTATTCCCACAATCCACTACTTTGATTATTTTTATTTTAAAAACTTATTTAAAGTTTAATTGTGAAGCTTCAAACTCTTACCTTGACCAATGCAACCCCAAAACATGAATACTGATACAAAAACATGGTCTTACCAAATTATGAAAAATCATTTGAATCGAGTAGTAGTTTAGATAAGTTTTTTTTGGGGGGCAATATGTGTAAAGTCTAGGTAATGTTAGGGAGATCTCACCATGTTTTACACATATGAAATATACATATTCTTATTACTACCACATACTAGGTTATAACTTATATAACAAAATAACATTAGTCATGACACAAAACATCACCCATGACCCAAAATAGAAAAGAAAACATCCATAAACCCCCTTACCCAATTTTATTTTTTAAAAAATTTCCCCTCCTTCCAAAAGAAAAAAATCTTAAAACTTTTAAAGTGCATGTTCACCTCCTCATTGGTTGAGCAATATTTTGATTCTTAAATTTGTCGGCCACCATTTTAGCCCCAAACTAATGTCAAGGGCACTTATTGGAGTACACATTGTCATTGATGTTCAACATTCAATAATTCTCAATAGGAGGAGTTGGAAACAAAAATTAAAATAAAATATTTGAATCTATCAAAAAAAATTAAGAATTGAGTCTCCAAACTTACTGAATATTGAAAGCAAAACAATATAGGCAATTAAGTTACCATTGTACATTCAAAAGGTCAGTGGGACCTTATATGTCTATAGTTGAGTATCAATCTTAGGCTATGCATTGCTTTGCTTTAAATTACAAATGACAATCAACTAACATAAAGTTGGAATATTAGGGTATGTGAGCCTATTCTCATGACAAATAGTCCTACAGGAGAAAAGAAGAATAGAGTCAATGTAGGTTCAATTTTGGTAAATTGAAAGAAAAATTATAATCCAAGCTCAAGTGATTGAATGATTTTTGTGTATGTTTTTTAGTTTTGAAATTTTTTTGAAGATTTATTATAGGGGGGCATGTTGATGTGGCTAGGTTTATTAGTTTCCACCACAAAGAGAACTTATAATTAGAGCATATGGAATTTAACCTTCAATATTCATTTTTTTATTGCGAAATTATTTTTCCTATATGTCCATTTTCCATTTATTTATTACTAAACTATGTTTTACTATATTTTCAACATCATGAAATATATAATCATTTGCTAAAACAATATTCAAAAATGATTTAGTATTGTTACTTGTCAAAAATTGAAACAAGAGTCCTCATGTTTTGTATCCAATATTGTTTTTAATCGTATTCATCATTATTCACATGTGTGCATATTCTCAATAGTTAATGTGCTAGTATACTAATTTTATGTTGCATGTCTTTTACAACAATGAATGTATTCCTAAATACACAATATGGTTCCCTTTACTAGGACACAAATATAAGGTGGTGTTCATAAGAATAGGCCCACCCACCCCAAATGTTTTCCTTTATTCCTTGAATCCCACAATATCCAAACAAAATTACAATCAAACATATAAACTTTCCATAAAATTCATTTCCACTTTCATTAATTTTAGAACATGAATTCAATCTTCACATGTTGAAACCATTAAAAAATTACATATTAATTACACCAAAAATTTCATGAAACCATATTAATTTCAACAAGGATTTAAAAAGGATTAACCTTTTATTCAATGTGATGTCATCTATTGAAATATTCAAATATGTGTTAGTGTCACTTGAGTGGACAACAACATCCAATTTTTGCATGTGACAATTGAAAGGTGATGATATGAAAAAACAAATATGAAAAAGTTCTAGCATAGAATTACCTAATTGGAAACCATCTGATACATTATGCAAAGACCCTCTTGTATGAACTTTGATATTTATCATATTTGAAATTTTAATTTTTTTGAATTGCGTCTATTTGACCCATTTTTGAAATAAATAATAATTTTGAAAAAAAATTACCAATTATCAATCATAAGTATGGCATCACAATAAGGAAGAAATGAAAAGGAAAGAGAAAGGTCTTAGGTTTTATTTTAGATTGTATATGACTTATAAATTGTTAAATGGATGAAACTTGTGGGTGTTTTGCAAATGGCTTGGTGACAAATAACATTTTATACTCTTACATAAAATTACCAATATGACATAAATCCTTAACTTTTACTACAAAAAAAAATTAGTCCTATAATAAAAAAGAATGGTTTAAGGAGTGAAATAGTACATACGTCTTATTTGAATTATAAACAATATATAGCTTACAATTGGGTGTGACCCATGTTTGCTTTGTAAATGGATTGGTGATAGAAGTTTTTATAGTCTTGCATCAAGCTAATATGATGTAGATTTCTCAAATTTGATTTACAAAAAATCATGATTACAACAACATTATAACAACTTTGATTATAACAACTCTAGAGTATTGCAATAGAACATCACAAGAAGAATGAAAAAGGAAAGGAGAAAAGTCTTATCTTCATCATCAATTCATAATAATTCAAATGTTATAAAGGAACACTACAATAACACAATAAAATGGATAGTGCATAGGTATTTATTTTAATTAACTCTCAAATGATTGAATCTACACATGGTTTCATTGGAAGATGAGTGTGACCTCAATTCATCATAATATGTCATTCCCAAAAGGTTTGCCTAATGTAGGCACATGCAAGCCCAAACATGAGCATAAGAAAAAATTGAACACGATTATGTGTTTTGTGTGAAGTTTGAAAACAATTCAATATAATTCCACCATCATTGATTTTTGAAACATCTAATTTACACCTTTAAAATTTTCACTTGGAAAAATAATCTTTAAAATCATTGAAAACAAATTTGGTCTTCATTAATAAAAATGTTACAAGTGAGATGAAATATCGATCTTTTTCAAATGGGACAAGACCAAATTCACACTATTTACAAGCTTTAAAATATCTTGCAACTTGAATTAATCTTTTCACAAAGTAATGGATATGCAATTCAAAACTTGCATTCACAACAACTTATCATGTACATGTGTTATGATATCATGATTGAAATGAAAAGTTTATTAATGTTCACATCACACCATACAAATCTTGCTTTCAAACTATTCATATTCAATATTACAAAGTGCATGAATATCCATAAATAATGTCAAAATGAAGAATGGGAATTATGTACAAGATCTAAAAACATAGTTATCCAAGGGCAACGATCACATAGACATTGAAACTAAGTATTCAACTTGTTATAAGAATCCATGCTCCAACAAAATAAATTCTTGGTTTTTTTTTTTAAAGTGTGAAAATCCAAGTTAATGTAAAAGTACACCTAGCAATTACATTATACCCAATGAAACAATCTTTTAATTGGACATGGAAAGTTCAATGTTGAATTTCACATCTCAACTCAATAGGATGGAAAGAATGTGACTTCATTTCAAGAATGATAAATGTGGTAGAAGACTTTCACATGTAAACAAAATATAATGAAGGACTTGTTGTAAATTGAAGATTCAAACATGTTCATTCATTGTCTTCATATTTGACATGTAAAAACTAGTGTGCTAGATAAGTAATTATTGATAGGAAAAGTTTATAAAGCATGGCAAAAAAAGTCATAAAACTAGTGTCATTGAAAAGTCCATAATGATATTAACATCTCTTATCAACACATGAACACGGATATCCTCAAAACCTCCATATGTGGGCAACAAGTTACCATAATTTTTGATATACACACAAACATCAAAAAAAAATTAAAACCTCCAAGTCTTTGATTATAGTGTTGCAAGCAATAGAAAAAGATTGTCAAGTACCAACAACCAACTTATGTAACCATATGGTGCCTTTATTAATTACTTTATTGTAGTTATCAAACGCCATGTTCAATCTTGAAAATACATGAAGCACATTTTTAGTGTTTTGGAAAACATGAATCAACAAATGAAATGCAATTCTTTTTGTTTTTAACATCAATACCATTGTTGTCATCAAGAGAAACTTTATGATTAAATCATCACTTGAAAGGATGATAATTGTTGTAAAACTCTTGAATCAATTTAGCTGAATATCTTTGCAACTTTAAAAGTTAAACAAAATTGTAAACAATATATTTGATTCATATATTGTAATCATTTATGAAATAGTTTTAGCATTGTTACATGTTCATCTTAGTTCACCTTCATATAATTATGTTTGAAGTGACCTTTGATGGAATCAAATGCCCTTTTTCTAAATTGTTTGAAACTTACTTTTAATTCATATTTTAAAATTACATTATTTTAATTATAAAACTTCATCATCTTCACTAATATTGTGAGCTCTTGTTTTCTACTATGCATCTCTTTTCAAAACAATTAACTTGTCACCAGGTCCTTAGTTGATTTGTCAAATTGAAAACCCAAAAATTTTATAAAAATTTATTTTTAAAGATGTGAAGTTTCTAAGATAGTGAACTAAGTCGAGCATTCTTGAAATGATTTTTATCAACAATTCTTTCCATGAAACACAAGCACCATCTTGACTTTTTCCATATGTACAAGTTATATGATCTTCAAACTTCTCAAATCCAAATATCAAAAGAGGTGTGTTCAATCAAGTGATTGAACAAAGCTCAAAATGCTAAATTATTTCAAACACAAAAGTCTTCGTTTTCTTACAATACATGAATACAAAAACATTAAAACAAAACTTTCAATGCTTTGTTTTATTCACAAGCAACCAAGCTTTCATACACATGTTCAAAAAAATTGATGCAAAAGTGAAAGGGAGCAAGGATAAAAACTCTTCTCCATGTGAATTCATATTTCAAGAGTTCTTCCACTTAGATCTATGATCCATAATAGTGACAAACTACATGACCTTACCACCCCTAAAGCTTTTTACATTATTCTTTAATTTTTTACATTATATTGAGATACCAACTTCCACCAACAATTACAAAAGATTCCTTCAAAATGATCTAATTGTTATTATTTACACGAATAAAATGAACATTGAAAATTGACAAAGTATCACTTGCATATCCGAAATTATATATGTCACTAAAATAATAAGTAGACTATGCTGACTTGGTGTGAGGTGGATTCTCAAGGGAAGGGGAAAGGTTGTTCAACAACAACATTTGTCCCTTTTTTCCAAAACAAGAGAGACTTGTATATATTTATAAACAAGGATAAAAATCCATCCACAAATTGGATTTTTTTTTAAAATATTAAAAGTCATACATGCATGTGTACTATCTTAAGGTAATAATAATTTTTTATAACATAAAAAGCAACAACAATATAAAAAAATTAATCAATTAAAAATTTAATTTTATTATGATTTTTGTTATTAAATCTTCATGGAAGCCTTATTGAAGTTTTTAAAATAACATTAAACTAATTTTTTTAATTTTATATCTCATAAAGGAATTTTCTATTAAAATTTTAATTTATTTTTAAATTGATGTGTTTTATTTTAATCAATTCTTGCATAATCTTTCAAATCAAAATTTTAAAGAGTCTGATTTTAATAAGACTTAAAGAAATTGAAGCTAATTATTTGTATGTTTATCAAACAAGTTTCATTTTTTTAATTAGTCATATGAAATTTTTTTACATTTCATAGTGATGAAATCTCGTGATACAAAAAGGCAATTGACAACCCCAAAAAAATAAAATGATAAGAGGTATTATGTCATTTTTCAGCAACAATATAAAAATGTGAGTTCTGAACAATAATTGGGAATTTTTGGAAATGTATTTTTGAAATTCAAAATCAAACCCGAAAAAACAAAGCTGTGTCCAAAATGTGCGGGAGTAGGTTCGGCAGAGCAGGTCTCCTCCGCCGGCATCCATACCTATTGCAAGATTAATGGATAGAAGTTCGGATTTAGGTTCGGAAACAGCAGTAGGAGGTTCGGATCGAACTGCGTAGGGTTGGGTGCGCCATGGCAACCTCCCGGTCCGTGCCCGCGCGCGTGTGCGTCCGTGTCTGTGTTTCCGCGCTTGCGTTTGTTTGTTTGTTTGTTTGTTTAGTTCCTGGATCTCAATCCTCTATCGCCGTTGCACATGACGAGATCGCTGTGACAGGAAGTGTGCGCAAGCGTGTGGGGTTTTTTTCAGAAGCGGATTTGGTGCTCTAGGCGCTTTAGACGAAGAGGGGGAGGAATTGGGGGAGAGAGAGGAGGAGAGAGAGAGAGAGAGAGGGAGGGAGGGAGAGAGAGAGAAGGGTATGGTGGTGGAAGGTGTTAGCATGGCTGCTACCAATACTCTCTCTACTGTGAACGCACGCGGCATCCGGCGCCGTGGTGGTGGAGGCAGGCAGAGCGGGTTTCAGGGGCAGCAGCAACGGGAGCAAGATTTGGTTCGGTTGTATTCTGGGAGCCGAGATCAGCGGGAGCGTTCTCGATCTACTTCTGAATTTGTGAACACTAAGGATTCTTGCCGGTGGAAGAAGGTGAGTTTTGTTATGTCAGTGATAGAGAATACTTCTGCCGGCCTGTTTGTTGCACCATATGACATGAGCGGGGAAGGGGAGTTCGTCTTCTACGGGATGGATGGTTCAGGGTGATGTGGGGGGTCTACTTTCTTTGTTTGGATCCAGGATTCGGGGTACTTGTCGTGTTTTTTTTCTCTAGATTCTTCTGTCTGTTTCCTGTGGCTCTTGAAACCCTGACGATTCATCTCCCCTCGAGTCTATGGAGACCGAGGAAACTCGCCTCTCTCTTCTCCAGCCTCTGGGAACGTACTCGAGAGCCGAGAGATCATGGGCATGTTTCAGCGCATGAAAGAATAACCACTCAATTAGAACTACCAATTCCACCTTCAAGGAGTTAGGGGAATATGTGCCATACTGAAAAAAACTGGTCTTATGGATATCTGAATGTGAGGCACAGGTGAACAGGACTCCAAAGCCGAAGCAGTGCAAGCTTGACGTCCGGCGAGAGCAGTGGCTTTGTCAACCTTCTCAAGGTGAGTCCTGTGCACCTGATTCTTCAGTTGATTGAAGCCAGATCTAGACACAAGAATCCAATAGGGATGGAATCAATCTGTTTTGCACTGCAACTGGAGTGTTCCATGAAGTACAGGTCAAATCAGTTGTTGCTCTGTGCAGTTGTGCAGCTTGATTTATGTCATTCACGAAGTAATCAATTCCATATTTGTCCTGTTTGTCTAGGGTTCAGAATAGGTTTTCTGGATATAATGGGCCAAAGTCTCATTGGGATTTGATGTTGGCTTTGGGTGGCATGATAACATTATAGAAATGGAATCTGCAACCTTTTTGGCTAGCCTTAGGTTTTGAGGGAGGTGTGATCTTATGGGGGATCACAGTCTTCTCGCTAGAGGGATCTGTTTTGGTTTTGTCAGTCATCAGAAAAGCAACTCCATATTCTAGCAGGAATGATTGTAAGAAAGGAAGACAGTTTGCATGTATGAGATTGTAATTGGTTTAGCCTTGTGTTTATAGATTCCATGGTCAAGACCAATCAAGATAAGCATGGGACAAGAAAGGGAGGGGAAAGGAGACAACAGCAGCAGGGAGCATTAGTGTTACAGGAAGCTCACTCCAGTTGTGCGATTAACATTGATGCATATGGTTGGTTCTTGCCTTGCAATTCTCCAAGAGGGGGCTCACAGCTATATTGAAGCAACACCCATACTTGCATATTCAGGCAGACCCAAGGAGGTTTGCATTGTGTTTGCACTTTTATTGGGTGGACTTTGTGTAAGGTGGAGTAGGAGTGAAAATGTTATCAGGCTTCTTCCTGCCCAGCTGGATGTAAATAGTGTCTCTACATCATACAGCAGAACTTGGTCTCACCTCAGCATGGCCAATTTACTGCTTAGAGGTAGATAGGGGTTTTGTTTAGAGGTAGGTATGGGCTTAAGTTCCACAGAGCAAGAGGCAGGCCCTGCGAATCTGACTGCCAATGCTTATACATTTAGAAGGGTGCTCTAATCAGCACTGTGCATTTGGGGCATGTGTAGGTAAGCAAGGGAGGGCAGAACCACAGCATCAAAATAAGCCAGGAGAGATGGATTGTGCAGGGCAGGAGAGGGCTTGGACTTCAGGCCAGAGTCACAATCAGGGGTTTGGATTGTGTGCTGGTACCAACCAGCGCACACCTGCAGATTCTTCTGCTATGAAATCTCTATCTGAAGTCAATAGGTCCAGCAGTGAACGTAAGCATGCAAAGAATGAAGTTCACAGGTCAGAACATGTTGGAAGTTATCCTAAGTGCTTTGAAAATGGGGAACTGCATGTAGTGGATGAGCAGAAACAAGGTTTGGCCAACGGATGGTGCAGCACTGAGAGAAAATCAAGGTCTAATAGCAGTTGCACAAGTAGCAGCTACACAGGAAGTGGGTCTGAAGACAATGAAGATACACATGACGCAGAGGATGACTGGGAAGCAGCCTTTGATGCATTGCACGTACAGGGTGCACTTCATAAATTAGAGGGTCATCATAAACAATCCAGTTCAGATCGAATTCAGCGCAATGAAGGTAAGGATGCACATGAGAAGAAGCCAAATGGGGTTCACCATCTGGATCTTCACAGTGCTCGGTTGAAGCCAGAGTACAGGTACAAGAATAATGGATTTGGGGGCAGAAGAGGAAATGGTGGCAGGGCTTGGAGACCAGATGACATTTCACGGCCACCCACATTACCAAGGCTTGCAAAGCAGCATACTCACCCAAGCCAGCAGAGCAAACAGAGTACTCGTGGGTGGGGCTCCATACATGGGAACATGTGGGACCCTCCTTCTACCCCTTCCTACTGTCCTATCTGCACAGAGGAGCTAGATATGACAGATTCATCATACATACCTTGCAACTGTGGATTTCAATTGTGTCTTTTCTGTTATCACAGGATTGCATCCGATGATGGGCGCTGTCCTGGTTGTAGGAAAACTTACAGCTCCGAAGGCGCTGTGAAGCTGTCCCACTCTTCCAGTGTTTGGGTTCATGTTTAATCCATATAATAGTAAGAATGCTGTGCAGCTTAATGAACAGCATGGTGATAGTGACTTGCTCTATAGTACTCCTTTTTGCTGTGTCTTGCTCAAGACATGAATGCTCAAGGGTGAAGACCTTGTAGGATATTTTACTTTGCTGAACAGGATCAGCAATATACATATTCTGCTGTGTACAATCGTATCACTCTCTGCCCTCATAAATTTCTTAACATGGATTCCATTGATACTCATTGTCTGATCTAATATTGAGCCAAAGACTAACTTGATTGGAATTACACTAAGGTTGTGCACATGGAGATATTTCAATACTGTTTATATGCTGCACAGAAGTTGATTTGAAACCCAGTCTGAAACCACAAAGCAGACATCCAGAAATTGCTGGTGCCTTTTGCAGGGAAGGAAGCTGCCTTGTGAAGGTGTTACAGACTGCTAATAGTACATGCCAGGTAAGATTAAGCACTTCAGATTGAAGTGCTAATCTACAAGATAAATCTTCTCAGATTGATGATGTAATGACTGATTTGTGAGAGCATTTCTTGCTTGCTTTGCATTTCTATTTCAGGTCACAAATAGAGACATGGACTTTGTATGACAATCAGCATTGAGGTAGTTACGTACATACCACTAAATCCCAATATTGTCTGAAAGAAGGGTCTGCATTTCATACTTGTACATCAGAAGATGCGTGCTCAATGTGGAAGTCCCTTTTGATACCAGTGAAGAAAGGTACACTTGATATTGTGTGCATGCTTTTTCATTTAGTTTTGGCACTACTACTTAATGTCCTTGTTAGAATGGCATCACTGTCCAGGTGTAGATGATTATATCCTTACAAGGGTTTGTAGTTGAGGCTTGCCTATGCACAGCCGTGTGATCAAGAGTTTCAACCTCAGAGAAGGTACAGTTATGGTCTGAGATAATTGTGCTGGAATATCGCTCCTCTAATTGATCAAAATGGCACTGTCCCAATATGCCTAGTGCAGATACTTTTCATTCACTATCTGTGATGGACCTTTTCTGAATTGCCGATGATGGTGCATGCATTCTTCTCTAAGGAGAAGAGAACATCAAGGAGGTAATATATGTGAAGAAACATAAGGAAGCACTTTTGCCAGATTAGCTTGCTTTCTGTACTGGTTGAAGCATGTTGACAACTTCCTTCATTTCAGGCCTCTCTGATGGTGAGACAAGTGTGCAAAGGATAGCAATTTTGAGCACCAGAAGCATCTCCTGCCTTGCCTTGAAGGAAACCGTTGAAATATTCGCATCGAGAACCTGCAATGTGTTTTGATTAGTCCAGGGATCTCCTGTGGGGCTTCTCTTAGGTCAGGCAGACATTACATTTGAGGAATTTAGGTTAGAGCTGAGTGCAGACCTCCCAACACATCTAAAAGTGAATCCCTATGCTTTCTTGATACTTTTCATTTCACTCTGGCTCACTCTCTGGAGGAAGGCTCACAGAAAAGTGACATCAACCAAAAGATTCATGATTTCCACTGAAGACAAAAGCATTGTTCCCACCTTGTGATTGAGTTGTGCATACAAATATATGAATAGAGATTTGTAATAGGAAACCTCAATAGTAAGGAACTGTAAGCAAGCATGAAAGCTTAATAATGGGCTTAACATGAGGCCAAGAATGTTCACTGTTTACCTGCTCAGGTGTCTCATCCCGAGATGATGTTGAGTGAACCCATGCCACAAGGTCTGTGGCATCACTGCATGAAGGGTTGACTGGCTTGCGTCCTGTTAAGAGCTCCAAAAGGATGACACCGTAACTATACACATTGCTTTTCTCTGTCACTCTCATGGTGTACGCATACTCTGCACCATGTATGTGCAGCACAGAACAGATTAGTAAATCAAATCTGAGAAGACAATTTGAGAATCTTTTCCATTGAATCTAGATCCCAACAATACCAGAGCAATGGTGCTTGTCTTGAAATTTTCCATCAATCAGTAGAGTCCTTAAACCTAAACTGTAAACATTTCAGCAATAAGTCTCATGTTCAAATCATCCAGTCAGATTCAAATTCCTGAGTGCTGGCATTCTTGCAATGAGAGTTTGAGGGAGGCTCCAGAACATTTGACATTGAAAGGAAGTTGATTGATCAAATACCAGCGGGCTGGTCCTGACCCAGAAGTCACATTTGTTGGGTAGGAGAGTTCTTACGTACCAGGAGCAATGTACCCAATAGAACCTGCAACAGCAGTCATGCTCTGTGTGTCTTTGCATGGATCAAAGAGCTTGGCAATCCCAACATCTGCAATTCGTGGTTCAAAGACAGCATCAAGGAGGACATTGTTGGAGTTAAGATCATGGTGGATGACAGCGGGCTGGCAATCGTGGTGCAAATAAGAAAGCCCCTGCAATTTTTGTTTGACACAGTTTTGAGTGCATGTGCCAACAGGATTGGTCTCTGAGAACAGCACTATACAAGCGTGGATGGAAATAAATTGAGCTCTGTAACATAGCAAATAAGTAATTGCAATCAAGACCTGGGCCAAACTGGCTGCAATCTTGTAGCGAGCACTCCAACTGAGCACTGTATCTGATTTTCCATGAAGCCACTCCCCAAGACTGCCATTGGGCATGAAATTGTACAATAACTGAATGCAGCCTCCTCGCAAGATGAAGCCTATAAGGCCCTGGATATTTGGATGCCGCACCTACAACAATCCCACAGATATTGCATCTTTGAATGTACTGATAGTGCAAGGATATCCAACATAAGGTTCCAATCACTTCTGCACAATAGCATAACATAAAGCAAAGGTTGGGGGTTACCTTGTCTAATTTTACAAGCTCAGTTGTGAAGCGTCTGTTGAAAAGAGAGTTCTCATTATCTAACTTCAAGCACTTCACAGCAAGTTCCTTGCCTGCAGGCATGACCACTTTATACACTGTGCTGAATCGACCCTTGCCAATGATCTGGCTAACACTCAAGTTTTCAGTAACAGCAACAACATCGACGAACACAAAGCCAGCCTTGGTGGCATCAAGGAAGAGACAACCTTCTGGGGCAGGCTGCAGATGTGGATGCAAGGCTGTGGGAGTCAATTGAGACCAGAAGTGCCAAAACCCAAACAAAACTGCTATGATGGTCATCAAAGTCACAAACACCCCTATTCCTATGACAATCGATGCCCATAGAGGCAGTTTGCCATGACCACTGCTACTTTGGCTTCCTGGACCATTGCCTAGGCAGTTGGTGGATAGAGGCAAGCCACAGAGCCCCGGGTTCCCAATGAAGCTGCTTGCTGAGAAGTTTTTGTGGCACTGAATGCACTCTGGCACCCTTCCAGAGAAATTATTAAAGGCCAAATCAAGAGTAAGCAAACTTAGCATAGTGACTAAACTTGGTGGAATTTCACCTGACAGATTGTTGTAAGAAAGGTCTAGTGACACAAGTTTGTTCAACTGTGCAAGCTCCGGTGGGATATTCCCCATCAGAGCATTGTGGCTGAGATTCAGCACTTGCTGCAGGCTAAGTATGCTTCCAAGCTCAGGTGGAATGAAACCAGTTAGCAAGTTTTCAGCAATATCCAGAGAAAACAGACGCTTGAGGTTCTTGAATGAACTTGGAATCCCCCCCACAATTCTGTTCCCACTTAGTTGAAGGCTTTCCAGCTCCTGGAGATTTCCAAGCTGTGAAGGGATGGATCCATTCAACAAATTGTCACTCAGATCAAGTGAGTTGAGTTGAAGAATGTTTCCAAAGGCTTCTGGAATGGGCCCTGAGAAACGATTGTTTGCCAGAGACAATGACTGCAGCACTGCAATCTGGCCAAGCTCCTCAGGTAGATTGCCATCTAGTTGGTTGTTTGCCACTGTCACTGACTCCAGAAATTTGAGCTGTCCCAAAGAGCTAGGAAGTAAACCTGTAAGATTGTTGGAAGAAAGACTTAGGAATGAAAGATTGCAACCACTGAGTTCTGGAGGGATGCTCCCTACAAGCTGATTTGAGTCAGCTTCAAAATAAGACAGATTCTTCATTTGCCCAATTTGTGGAGGGATGCTTCCTGTGAGGACATTGTTTCCCAGGCGCATGCGCAGCAAGCTGGTGCAGAGGCTAAGGTTTTGAGGAAGACCACCACTGAGCTTATTGCCAGTCAGAATCAAATGCTTGAGCTGTCCGGACTGACAAACGGGAGGAATTGGCCCTGACAGATCGTTGACACTCAAGTCTAGCACCTGCAACACAAGGACAACGATGAAAAACAAAGGAACTACTGAGAGGGGTGTTGCCGAAGCTCTCTCTTGTTCATCAAGTCTTCGCAGCAGACCCTAACCTATGTTTCTTCCTTGAAAACGGAATGAAGAAGGAAAAGAATGCCAGCAGGTTGTTCCGAGTATTTGAACAGTGACGGGGGAAAAGAGAACAGCCGGCGAACAACAAATGCATGTTCATAACATACCTCAAGTCTTGCAAGCTGCGCAACACTTGGGGAGATGCTCCCTTGTAGTCCAATATTCGATAGCTTCAGAGTCTGCACTCGACCGTCTATGTCACACTCAACGCCTGTCCAAGTGCAGAACGATGTAGCGTTTTCTGCCTTCCAGCTGGAGAGCGCATTGCTTGGGTCAACCAACGCATTCCTGAAATCCAACAAAGCTTGCACATCCGCCAAGTTCTGAGAAGTGAAGACAGCAACACTACCGCAACAAATTCCTTCAAACATCACTGCCGCTGTACATACTAACAAGAACAAGAGCTCATAAAAGCAATGCTGTACACATGACACCATCTCCTCTGTGTCTCTGTGTCACTGTTTCTCTCTGTATCTCGTCCTCTTCCTCTGCTGTGTGTGTCTGTTTTCGGCGTGCATCAGCTCCGAAGAAGAACACGACACTCCTCGTCCATAATTTCAACAAAGAAGAGTGTGGAAGGCGGTCGGGCAGGTGGAGAAAGAAGGTACAGGCATGTGCACTCGTCTTCTGAGCAGCTACAGAAACCAAGTCAAGCAAAAAAAGCTCTGCAGTCAAACACTGTAGTCCTTCCTTTCCCTTTTACCCTTTCTTCTTCTTCTTCTTCTTCTTCTTCTTTTCCTTCTTGTTCTCCTCTTTCTCCTCTTCCTCCTCTTCTTCTTCTTCTTCTTCTCGTCGTCGGCGGCGTCGAGAAAAATAAATAGTATTAGAAATAATCTCTTCTCACGCACTCATTCCGACATCTTCTGCCACCAAACTGATGTCGCTTAAATTGAGGATTCTATGTTACTTGCAATCCGCGCTCTTCTTCCTCTTCTCAATTTTCATCCCCCATCTCCAGACAGAACTTTACTCGAATATACACTGCCGTAAGGAGTGCCAATTCTTCCCCCGTCAATCCGTGCCCTTCGTCGTCCACAATATCATCCCCATCTCCAGACAAACTCAAACTCGATCGTCGGACGCCAGATTTTTACGAAAAACGTCCGCGAAATCAAAAATCCGTATTTAAAAACAAAAAAAATGCAAAATTTTGCAATCAACATTAGAAAAATCGGGGTTTTCTTCTTCTTTTTTTTTTGAATGCAAAATTTTATAATCAATCTTGCAAGCGCGATGTAACGTCAGCGGCCTCAAAAAACGGTGAAAAACAAACAAAAATGCAAAATGAAAAAATCTCTAATAAAAAATAGTTGGAAAATCGTACAAAAACAACTGCAATGCTTTCTATTCAATCTTGCACCCAATGTAATAACATCTACAAACTCCAAATATCAGTGAAAACACAAAGAATCTCCATCCTGCATCACGGCTCTACCCTACAAATGACATTCATAAGGATGCTAAATATTCACCATTCTAAATTGGAAACCCATGGTGTTTAGCATGGTGCAGCCCAAGTGGATCCTTCAGTTGTGCTGAAAATGTTTCTATAGCAAACTTCACATGACCCAATAATGTATGAATACTCAAACTTTGGCCCGTCTCTGGGTGCATCCCGACATCTCTATCCTGAAGGGCAGAGTGAACAAACACAAATTCTCTAATCAATTCCTTGTGTGAGCAATGTGATGTCCACAACCTCAAAAGTCAGTGAAAAACAAAACAACAAATGCAAAATTTTCTAATAAACATTGTCCATTACATTTTCACCATTTACTTGCACTCCTGGAATCAAGTTGACAAATGGAATCACTAATAGAAACTGCTTCCACACCTAACTTTGTGCACAGAAGATCAGAGTTTCAGAAATCACTCACTCCATTGCAGAAGGCAATGGATGCTTCGAGATCCAAAATCCAAATCCAAAGGTTCAACATTAATCTTCAACGCACTCTCTACTGAATATTAAGTCTTCTCATCTGTCTGCATATACAACAGAATCCAGATCCATAAAATTGAAGAACTTCAGCAGCAAAAGCAAAACAGAGATCCACAGAAAGAAATGTAACATGCAAATATATATCAGAACTCTGATCTTGCACAAAAAAAGAGAAAATTACAACCTGCTTACGCATCAGAATTCTGATCAAGCAACCAAAGAAAGAAATCACAACCTGCAACACATCAGAATTCTGATCTAGCAGCCAAAGAAAGAAATTGCAACCTACAAACACATCAGAAAGGAATCACAACCTTGTAGCAAACAGAGAAATAGCAACCTTGCACCTCCTGTTTGGTACACTGCACAATGAGAGAGAGAGAGAGAGAGAGCAAAAAGCTCCTGTTCTTTGCCTTGATCTTGGAAAGAAGTTTTCCATTGAACAGTGTTTTCTGCAGTGCCGTGTTGTGTCTTTCCTCAGTTCAACTTTCAACCACATGAAGAGACTGCATTCCTCTGGGTGAAATTGCTTGAAGAAATTGCACTTTTATTGTAGAAATCTTGTGATATAGATACTGCAATGGGAGCTTTGCTCAAGAAGCAGTATTGACTGACAGTTTTGGCTCAATGATTGTTGCAGAATGTACCTGTTGCAGTGGTCAGTTGGCCATGGAGAGAGACAGAGAGATTGCCCATGATCCACAACTAAGAAAAAGCCCAAGAGCTAAGAGAAATCCTAACACTGTTGAAAGACAACACTTGTACAGGATGGAGGAGAGGTCACCAGAGAGAACCTACTATTTTGGTTGATCAGGCCTTCAGCCAAGAGCATCACAAAGAAGAATACATTACTGAAATCATGTGCTACGAAGAGAAGAAGCTTTGTGGTGCTTCTAATAACCAATCACAGAAGCACAGATGGATTCTCAGCAGACAAAAGTTCCCTCCCCAACTATTGGGTCCCAAACTGTGACAGCATAATTGCTCCAGAAACCACAAGAACAGATGAGCCAAGTAGCACACTCCTTGCTTGATGCCCAGTCACTTCATCATAGAAAAAAACTGCCCAAAAGGCACTAACAAGAAGCTGGCACTGCACCAATGGCCATCCAAGTGCCATTCCCAGATATAGTGTTGCATAGATACTGCCACAAAGCAAAAGCCACAACAAATGCTCACAATGACAGTCTTGTCTAGGTTGCAGATGCTAGTGCTGAAGAAAACATATGTCACAGTCTTCTGACATTGGTAAAATCATTCTTCATGCCTGACATTCATGCACAAGCTTGCCATTTCCTACACTTAGCTGACAAGGATCCTTAAGTCTCACATCCGATATCAACACAGAACCATATAGTTCTCCAGCTTCCTGCAATGTCTCTAGCAAATCAGCAGTTTTTATAACACGAGCCTACACATCACCAAGCAAAACCAAGAAGATTGAAAACCAAGAAGATTGTGCAATGTACCTGCAGTAATTGCCAATGCTCCATAAGAGGCCTGTCAATAATGCAGGTCCTGCAGCCACACGAAGCTGGAAGCAGGGACAAGGTCTGCCTGAGCAAACAAGAACTGTAGAATACACCATGAGCACTAGAATGGTGATGACCATGGCTCCAACACCAAATGAGACCAAATACTCCACTCCCACCACATCCTGCATTCCAAGTCAGTGCACAAAGTTTTTCACCAGTTTTGCAGAGTTATAGGCATACCTTACATCAATGAAGGATAGTACTGGGTTTTTCGTCACCTAGGTTGCAATTGAATCTGGAGATCAAACCTTTCAAAAGTGACAAATGCTGTACAACAGTGCAGAGTGTACAATGTAAGACAAAACAAGTACAAGATCCTCTGAAAAACAGATTGAATGACAGATGGATCAGATGTATGTAGCCTTGACAGGAGGAGACGAGACGAGAAATCAAATCATCTGGTGCAAGAGATACATTGCTAAAGCTGTAGTTTTGATGGCAGGTAATATCTTATTCTGTAGATCATGACAAGCACTACAAATAGAAAAACTTACTTTGTTTGCAAACTTGAGAGGTAACATGAAGCTTCCGTTAAGCAACCCAACAAGCACTGCACATAGTACACCTTGTGTGAACCTGTTGGCTTTATCATATTTCAAGTTCCCACAATCATCCCTCATGCTAAGAACAGATTCGACATTCTCTTCCTTGTCACCAGAAACCAGAGGAGCTGACAAATTCTCTTCCACTGTGCTCTCCCATCTCTGCTGCTGCCTAAGTATGGAGTGGGTCATGTTAGATGCTGCTGAACATACACTGCTATGCAGTACTCACACAATTAGTAGACCAGCATCATTGAGAACTGCATGATCCAGAATAAGATTGCAGATTAAGCACTAGAATGACTGGCAGCCTCTTTCCTTACATGATTGGCACATGTATAACTTGCTGCTGTGAGTCAAACTATAACTTCAATGTGCAGTAAGAAAAAAAAAAGTGCAATATCAGTGGCTTTCATTGTCTGCTTGTCAACAAAATAATAGAAACAGATTCTGGAATACACAAAAAGTGCCAAGCCTCCATGACAAAGTCATACTGACAGCAATGAAAACTCCAAACCTTGTTACTCATTGCCAAATGACTAAAATAAATAGCCAACTTGATGCAAACAGTCTAGAAATAAAGCAAAAAGTGATAGCAAAGCTGTTCCACCCACCTCTTCCTCATCAGGTAAGCGAAGTGCAGACATCCAAAGATTGGGTGCCACTGACAGAAGATTGTTTCCTGATCCTGCAGATCTGACACCAGCCATTCCTATTGCCATGATGGCAAGTGCCACTAGTGCCAATATGTGATCTTTAATTGGCTCCTTGAAGAAATACGCTCCCCAGATATATGAGACAAAAACTGAAAAGTGCCCCAATGCTTTCATGAGTGCTTTCAGCTGAATTGAGAGTCCTACTACTCTTTGAGCATGGGACTTGAAACAAATGGCTTGCAAGAAGCTGTCTTGACATGGAAACAAGATTAGGGCAGTTGTGTGTTCTAAGGCTGCTGTTCCACACTGAAGTGCAGGAACATTTTCTTCACAATGTTGCAAATTTGTTAGCCAATTACTCTTCACTGAAACAATGTCAGGTCTTCTTTCAAAAACTTAAAGCAGTCTAATTTAGTGCCAAGAGTTGGCATGTCTCAGACATCAAGCTTCTTTCAAAGTGCAACAATAAGAGATACACTCATGCAAACAGATGCAGTTTTGTTGCCAGGAGAAAAAGATTGTGGAGATTTGAAAACATACTGCTAAGACCACTCCAAAGAGACTGGGTAGTGCCAATGCCAGCCAAACGCACTGCAGTTATGGCCAGTATGCCAGTCATCACCCACAGTCCCCCACCTGCTAACCCCCACCATGTCCACTTCAATGGCTGCACCCGCTCCCTCAAGAAAGAACACACCATGGCCACACCTACTATCAGTTCAGCACCGTTTGCTTGTTGTTGAAAGACCTTTCAGCAAGGAGGAGCAGCCTGTGTCTTTAGGGTTCCTAGTTTCTAAACTTCACCGAGTCATATACTTGAAATCCACCATTATGTAAAAGATCACAGAAGAAGAAGAAAAACCGCAAGCATCGCAAGCAAACTTGGCAATAGTTGTTGTATGCAAACCAGAAGCACAGAGAGAAAGAGAGATAGAACCTGCAGGATACATACCATGTACAGCAAGACCAACCAGGAAGTACTGAAGCATGCGAACGACTTGTAGAACTGGAAAATTACAGGATCGATTTTTGCAGCCATGACTGATGGCAATCTAATTGGCACCGCTGCATCAATCACACCACAGGACAAATATGGTGAGACATAATATACTGTCGCATTTCAATTCCATTGACACTTAACAGCATGTACCTAAAGAAAATGCCAAAGGAATTCAGCTATGGGATTTTCAAGCATACCTCACGTGTGCTTTGAACACAATGCCCCAAAATTCGCATAAACACCAAAACTGACGAATCAATTGAGACCCTAGATCGCATACCACATTGCCAAGAAAAAAGATGCAAAAGCAAAACTTGCAGAAGTTGAGATTCTTCATACCGTATGAGCCGAAGAATAGGATGGAACCTACAGCTGCAAGAAATCCTGTGAATTCTTCCATTCTTTTCTTTTTGTATTTGCTTTCAGATGCTGCTGCCTCCACCCAAAAAAAAAACTCCCTTTTTGCTACCAACAAAAAAACTGGTACATACCCAATGGGAGCAACAACAGCAACAAGTGCTTACAAAGATTGAGCATAAACAAATAGCAAAACAACACAAAACAACAAGAAGCTTACATAAGAGAAGGGCAAAAAAAATTTATTGTGTGGCAAGAAGTTTTGGATCAAGAGAAGGAGAGACGGAAATCATCACCAATCTTCCCCAAAACCAAAACATGTCCCAATAAACTTCTCCAAGAGAGAGAGAGAAGAGTGGCGATGGCGTCCATAATAATAAGAGAACATTTACTCTCTCCCTCTCTCTTTGGGTTTTCTTGTCTAAAACTTCAACTCTCCTTTCTACTTACTTTCATTTTCTCATGTGTTTGTGGGGTGTGTGCATAAATCACAAACTCTCTCCTTCTTTGCTTTTTCTCTTCTATGCTTGGAGCTCTCTTGTACCTACCGGACGGATGGATGACGGGACAGATGGATGAAATGATGCTTCACGTCACGACGTCCTTTACTATATGTAATACCTACCCTTAGTATCTTAAAGGGGCATAATTATTAAATTTATTCAAATATAAAAAAAATTCAAGGCCATTTTAAATTATTTAATATTTTCAGCATGAATGAGAATGTCAATCATTTTTTTCATCCATTTTTGATACATAGCAATTCATGTGTTTACATTTCTTGATTCTTATTTGCATTTGTGAGAACTTGTTCTTTAATTCTTGTTTTGTCACACTTTCATTTCACCTGTAAAGACTTTTATAACTAACTTGGATTGCATTAGGACATGTGAAAATTTTGTGATGTTCATGATAGGTGAGAGAGCTTTAAGAAATGATTTCCAATAAAATGTACTTTTGAAACAATCTTTGCATCTACACAACGATATCCATCAAACATTTGCGCTCACATTATCCCATTTTTGACCAAATCTTAAAGCCATATTTATTGATCAAAGAGATCCTTTGTAACTAGGATGGCCGGAAAAGGATGAAAAACATGCTAATGGCCAAGGGCTTGTAACCCATAATAGATTTGCAAAGCTTTTTGCATTAGGTAGCATGAAAATTGGAAATTTCAGCATTTTGAGTAGCGAATTTTTCAAAATAATTGTCAAGCTTTAAAAAATAATTTGATTACTATAGGATCCTTTTTAAGTACTAGGTAGTAAGATTATGGTGTTGTGTTACGTAATGGGTTTGGGCTTTCATAGAAATAAGATTTTGTGAAGGGTAAGGCTTCAAGTTGAGGACATTCCCAAACAAAATGCATGAGTAATGTGCGAGAACCATGTCAATAAATTTATTACACATTCCATAGCTATTACATATTGAAAACAAATTGAAACCACCAAATCTAGCAATCTCATTGATTTTTTTTATTGCCCCAAGTTAATGGAGGAGCATGTGTAGATTTTGGGTGCACCCATCCAATTGATGGGTTGTTTTGAAATTTACCCATCTACTTGTTCGGTTTCTTTTCAAAATATGAATGTTGCGTAACTAATTTAATCATGCCTTTATATCGTTTTTATTTTTTTGGGCTGTCACTTGCCTTTTTGTATCATGAGGTTTCATATCATTATGAAATGTTTAAAACAATTCATATGACTAATTTTTTAAATGTTTTTTTTATAAACATACAAATAATTAGCTTTAATTTTATTATCTTATTAAAATGAAATTCTTAAAAATTTGATTTGAAAGATTATGCAAGAAGTAACTAAAATAAAACACGTCAATTTTTAAATAAATTAAAATATTAATATAAAATTATTTCTTGAGTTATATATATTTTTAACTAATTTCATGTTATTTTAAAAACTTCAATAAGGCTTTGATGAAGATTTAATAACAAAAATCATAATGAAATTAATTTTTAATTGATTAACTTGTTTGTATTTTATTTTTATGTTATAAAAATTTATTATTTCCCTAAGATAGTAAACATGCATGTATGATTTTAGCTTTTACTAAGCATGTATGGGCAAACACAACTAGTTTTTCATTTCAAGCTCATACACAACCCTATTATGCTAAACATTGAAAATAATGATTCTTTTTTACCAATTTTTTTTCATCTTTATCTTGCTGAGTCCTATTACACATTTAACTCTTAGTTCACTCAAAATAATTATAAAAAAATTCAAACCACCAAATCTAACAATTTCATTCACCATAATAGTTTTTCTTCACACCTACACACAAGCCTATTCAAACCCCCCTTTGTATATAGTAAACAAAAATTATAATCCTGTCTGTATACAGACAGGGTTCAGAAAAAAAAAACCCTAGAATGAGATCATAGCTGACTCTGGCCCCCACAATAGCTTTTGGTTTTCACCCATTGTAAAACATGACCCAAGAATACCTTAGTACCTCGGCCAATTCGACACTAATTATATTATTTTCAAAAAATTTGAAATTTTCAAAAATTATTTCTTGCAAATCAAAAAAATATTTTGAAGGATAATAGTGAATATTTACAAATATTCCATTTGTTGAAATGATTTTTTTCAAAATTAATTAATTAATTATTTGACGTACATGTGTTGAAATGGCCAAGGTACTACGATAATGATGAACTTAGACATCTTTGGATGGTTCTTGCACCCACTTCATAAAATGTGTGACCAATCTTTGTGGCAAAGCTCTCTCCCACTTTTAACTTTTAAAGAGTAGGCATAGTTGGCATAATATCGCTCCTCTTTTTAAGAAGGATATTCATGGATGTAAGGTGCCCTAGGAAATTCTTTGAGGGCTTTCCACTCTTGTATGTGCATAATAAGGCCCACTTTAGATGGAGTCCCATAGTCCAAATTCTTAGGAACCAATTTGTTTTCATTTGAAGCAAATTGAATCCTTGAATTGGACCCTAACTTGTATCTTGGTTCTCCAAATCATGTGCTCTTCTTTGAGCTTTTTTCTTTCTTTCCCCCAAACCAATTACTTTCCCTCCAACATGGTGTCATTTAGGTTTAGTCCTAATTTGCCACTTGTTAGTCTTGGACCCTCATCTAAAGGCATTGGGTCTAATTTATGACTCTTAGCCAATAGTATTGGTCTATTTCATTGGAAGTTGGACCCTCATCTAAAGTGGCCCTAAGATTAGGGTCTTGTATGTGCATAATGAGATAAAAGATTTGTTATATTGCAAAAACCAAGTGACAATTTTGTTAATAGTCTATGAGGGTGATTATGAGGTTAATTCACAAAAATGAACAATGGTTTAATCAAAAATTAAGTTGGACAAATTTATAGTGTTTTTTATTAAAAATTTCGGATTTGGTTATTTTGGGTAGGGTATGGAAAAGTGGTCTACTAAATAATCTCTATTTTTTTTGTATTTTTTCAAATTATTGATTTTGCAAGAGTAGCAATTTTTGGTTGGAAAATATATTTTATGAATTGAAAAAATGTTGTTCCATTTTTTTCTCAAGAAATTCACAAAATAACAAAAATACTCCACCAACTAAATCACTAGTGTTCTCATGCACAATCAAATACATATTGAACAATGAGAATTGAAGGTGGGTGCTAAATGATCTATATATTAACTATGTAATAAAATTTCACAAAATTCATAGACAATGCGGTGCAATAGTTGACAATTTGATCCCTCAATGTGAAGGAAAATTGTTCAAGTCCTTTACCTCCTAGCCTATTTACATGCCTAGCTTAGACATAAGGTGCTAACTATGTTAGCTAGATTAGGTCTAGGCCTAGGTTGCTAATTTAATTACGTAACTTAAGCTTATAGGTTAGGCCTAGGTTGCCTATGCTAGGTTAGGTTACAACTAGTAGCCTAGGCTAGTTCTTTAAATTGGATTATACTAAGCAACATAAGTGAGGTTAAGATGGAATACCTCTCCTCCCCCATTATTACAAAATGTCACATAGTTGTATCATAATTGTCCATGCATGTATATTGGTCCACATGTACATCATTTGGTTTGGCATATTGTAATCATATAAATGATTATAGAACATGGGAGTTGCATAATCTTACAATTAACAAATGTCACACCAAAAGGATGGTTGTTTAAAATAATGGATGAAAATTTTACCTTTAGTCCTAAAAGGTATGTGACTACTATTATGACTAGGTGTCATCTAGAGATCATGTGGTGTCTTTTGCAAATGGTTGTATTTTACCATTTGTCTAAATATATTGGAAGGTTTTTGAATTGCATGTGACATTTACAATTAAAATGTTGTCTTTTATAACTATAATTATAGTTGTCAATTTGTGATTTTTTTTCTAATGAATTTTTTTTTGAACCTTGGGCATAATAATTCCAAGAAAAGATTAGGAGGAGATGTTTCATGTTCACATTTCATTCACATCCATTACAAAACTTAACCGGAAGTGATTATAATAATCAAAGTCAAAATTGGGAGACAAGAAAACCATAAACTCATCACAAGTCAAACTTAGAAAAGCCATCACTCTCCTCCTTATAGTATATTCATAATTCATCATGACATTTACATGAAAATGCTTGGGGAGATCACTCTATGTATATTTTACAAAGCATTTGAAATAAAAATATATTGCTAAATTTGTTATGAAATAATGTCATATTTCAAAATATATTATAAATATATTTCCATGGTGAATTATAAACACCCTATTTACATGTATGTAAAATAAAAATTTTAAAAATCAATTAGTTAAACTCTTTTTTTTTACATGTCATTTGAAATAAAATGGATCTAACCTCCCTAAGTCAAAATGACAAATTCTTGAAACTTTCGAAACATATCCCTAATTTTGAAATAAACTATGTCCTAAAATTTCAAACAACCATCATTTTAAAAATATGCAACCTTATGTTTTATTAGAATTTTAAAAATATTTGCAATATTAAGATCCCAATTTAAACAACAAATGTAAATAACCTTTCCAAATTTCCTTATAAATGCATTGGACATTACTAAACATTTGGAAACATTTGAAATATTTTGTACTAATTAATAACTTTTCAAACCTTCCTACATGTTGAAATGATTCTATTTTAAACATGTGTGTTAATGGACAAAATACAAAGTTAACCTTCTAATAACCACATATTTGAGTTTTATAAATGTTAATTTGTAGTTGTTAATCACAAATTTGATTTTTATAAATGTTAATTTGTAGTTGTTAATCACAAATTTGATTTTTATAAATGTTAATTTGTACTTATTAATATGTATTGAACATATATTTGATTTTATAATTGTTAATCTATAATGTTTAGTTTGAACTTGCTTGCATAGGACTAATGAGATTTTTCTATACATTATTTTCTAAAAGGATATACTTTGTCCATTAACATACACACTTTAACAAGACTAGCCTAGTTAATAAGAAGTGCAAAGACTTATGTATTTCTTACACATGTTCAAATTGAACTCATGTGTAAGTTCAAATTCAAAACATAACAATAAAATTTTAAGAATGTATTACCAAATGAAAAAAAATGACAAATGTTCCAAACTAATTTTCATATATAAAATAGGTGGAACTTACTGGTAATTAAATTAATTACCTAACACTAGAACAAGGTTAATTCAAATATTAACCATTGTTAACACAATTTTAATTAATTAACAAATAACTAATTAATTAACATTTATAAAAAATATTGATTAACATATACATAAGTCAAAATTACTATTTTCATAATACCTTTATGTTCATTATACCCAATTAACACTACCCCTTTTTAAATTAGGATTACACCGTTTTAAATCCTCGGAAAAAAAAATGTTAGGAAAAAAAAACCATATATTTCAATGATTTCATCTAATACTAATCCTTGGTTTTGCAACTCCATACAAGTGGATGTAGAAATACAGATATTAAAAAATATTGACTATGTGAAAATTATAAGTTGTTTCATCAAAATAATATCCAATGCCCTTTTTTGGGTTTTGGTGTGAATATTCTTCCTATTTCAAAATCAACAAGTTGAAGCTTTGTGATGAATATAAATCAAGTGTTGCAATTAACAACTAGTTTAATTTTGGTTTTGTTACATGTATAATTGAACAAAACATATGATACAACTATTGACAAATATTTATGTTAAGGCGCAAACCCATCCTTGGGTGGTACCACTAAGGATATCATACTTTGACTTTTTTGGACCCATTAAAACTTTGAAAAATCATAGGAAACATTGGAATAAATATTTTCATAAAATATTTTTAATGAATACATTTATTAAGTTCCATAGATTTGAAATTTCAATAACATCAAAAAAAAAGAAAAATTTGATGTTCCTAATCATTGCATTTAGAAAAAGTTTCAAGAACTTGACGTAGGATCTTTTCTTTGAATTTGTTGGCCATGAATACAAATTTGAAACATGATTTCAATTTTTTCTTGGGAATTCTTTTCCTAAAATCATTTTGAAATCATTTTATTTTATATTTTCATTTGGAAATTAATTGAATAAGTATTATTTAGTTATGAATTTTCAAAGTTAAGGCTATTGATTTTTAAAGGGGCTATTTTGATTATGAATATAAAATTTTAAAATTTTTCATTTTTTACTTTTCCAAAATAAAATTCAAGCCATATTTTAAGGCATGCAATGGATAAAAATGAAAATAAAAAAATAAATTATAGTTTTGAAAACATTTAAAGGAAAAAACCTAGGAAAATGATTTGGTCACTTTTGGTTCCTTAACCATTCCTTGAAGTGGTTCTTAATGGTACCACCCAAGGATGGGTTCACCCTAAGGATAGAACTTTACTGAAATATAGTTCGAACAAACATATTATCTAATAATATAAGGTTGTGTTTAAGACTTTCAATTACATGTATTACTTCGACATTTAATTTATTTTTCTTGCAATACAAAATTATTTTATTATTTTCCTTGTATGTTTGTAATTCATAACATGCTATCAAATTAATAAGGTTGAAATTTAATGTAAAATTAAGAAAAAATAACATTTTTCTCCTTTGTTTTTGTCCAACAACGAAATTTTCATAATTTTCATAATACTAGTTATATTATATTATAGGTTTGGATGAATGAGGTACATTGTTGGTGTTGCAAGATCTTTCTAGGCTCACAAAATGCCAAATGGGTAATTTGCCTTTGAATCTTGACCCACTGAATAATAGCCTTAGTTATTGGTTCCATCATTCTACTAGTGTCTACAAGCTAGCAACACAAATAAACTGAATTATGGATAAAAAGGTAAATAGGATAAAATGCATCTGCACATGTTACTAATTACAATGCATTGACCTAGAGATTAATAAAATTCAATGAACTAAATAAAGTTGGGCAAATAAATTAAAAAATTTTAGGGGTGAAAATTTACTTGATGTTCTTAATGTAATGTTGACATGCATTTTTACACAAATTTTCATTCACATGCTACAAATCATGTCCCTACAACACAAGCATCAATGAATCCAATTTCAATCAATGCATAGGGATATAAAGAATGTTGAATCAACCATTACAGCAAAATGGATCCTAAATCACTTTGGTTTCATTAGATTTTTAGTGAATTTGGACATTTTTACCATGTTAAAATTGGTTAGCCCCCTAGTGAATAGGGTCTAATTGTTACGGACAGTGAATTGGTCCACTAATACTTAATGAAATAAGGTTATTTGGAAGTGAAATACAAATTTATCAAGCCATTCATTTACTAGTTAATTAACTAGATAACATAAAAATCAATTAAATATAAATTATTTAATATTGAATGTAATATTTAATATTATTGATAATTTCATGATTTTGAACCTATGAATTATTGACACATGTCATTCCATATGCTAAGTTAAAAACCTAGCTTAAGTACATAGACCATGTAATCAACTTAAATAAGCCCTTATTCTAAAAAATTACATAGTAGAATTGACGCACTCCCAAGTCCCTTGTTGAACCCACTTGAGGGTCCAACTATGTAAAGTTGCGAAAAGTTGGGACTTGAGGGGCGTTCCCGACTTCCAACACTAAAAAGGGGTAGAGGGGCGTGCTAGAAGTCACGGGATTAGACTAGGAAGAGGGACTAAATCATCAAGCTGGAATCTACATCCAAAACCAACCACAAGAAGGTTAGTTAGCATTCGGGAACACCCTTGGGTGTTGGGACAAGCAACGGGCACTTTGACACACAAGACTCACCACGACCCAGACTCAGGGGAAGCCACCACCTTCCCCCATATAGTATACTTTCCAACTCTCCACCAACGCTACATCCAAATGGCTCTTTTTCCCGGGACTCCCAAGTTGGAGTCCCGAAATTGTCCCGGGTTGGAGTCCCAGGACTTTGGACGCTCATAGCTCCTCGCCCTAAACTCGGATCGGGACGAGGTCTAAACCAAAGTTGTAGCTCTCGTCAAGAGCTTTTCAACGCCATGTTGCACTCCTTGAGGCAACGTTGGGAAGAGGTCGATTCCCGACTTTTACTGGTCGAGAGTCAAACTGGCAGTTTGACTCCCGACCCTTCTTTTGCCCATAACTTGAGCTACAAATGTCCAAATGGCCCATGCGAGGCCATTTTGGGCATCTACGCTTCAAGACCTTTCCATTGATATAAAGAACGCACTAAGGCAAGGAGATTTGACCCCTCAAATCGTCTTCTGAATTTTTGGGAGTCCCGAAGGACTCCATTTTTCCCACTTTTGGGAGTGTGAGTTGCATTCTCACACTTAGCCCCAAAGTGGGGTTGCGACAAGAATATTCAATCAACTTACGATTATTTACCACAAACACACCATTTGGAGGTTTGATCCTTTGACTTTAGGATGGAAGTAAACACCCCTACCATCAAACCATCACACTTATTATGATAATGAATTACATTGCAGTTTATTTATCAAATACTTCATTTTAAACATTACAAAAACTTAAACTTTGAAAATTCATATTTTATTGAAACTTTATTCAAATGAAATGATTAAAGTTTAATCAATTAATTTTTTCAATAATGTAAATAATTACATTTATTTCCTATTGATTTTTTTTTTGAATATCATTATTTAATAACATTTCAATGACCATTTTTTTAAAATATTTTATAAATGGATTTTTTTTTGATAATATAATATTACTACCTATGTTATGTTACTTTTAGTTATTATGTGACTATTTTTCATTATTCTAAGCTATTTCACCTTACATTATTAATTTTTATTTATGGTTATTCTTTTCTTTTTTTTGCTATTTTTAGTTATTTCACGTTAAGTTATTTTTAGTTATTCTAAATTATTTTTGGTTATTTTGTGTTACTTTTGGTTATTTCACCTTAGGTTATTTTTTACTATTGTAAATTATTTTTGGCTATTGTAAGTTATTTCACTTTAGGTTATTTGCGACTATTATAGGTTTCTTTTGCTATTGTAAACTATTTCATTTTACATTATTTTTTACTATGTGAGGCTATTGTTATTTACTTTTGGCTATTGAAGGCCATATTACCATATTTTATTTATGGCTACTATATTAATGGCTATTGTTGGTTATTCTATTGGTGGCTATTAATGGCTATTTTATTTATGGTTATTATTAGTTATTCTAAGTTATATTACGATTATTGGTGGTCATTCTATTACAAATTATTGTTGGATATTATCTTGATATATAATATTTTAGATGTTTGTCCATCCGGTCGTCCTCTTTGGGGGTAAGGGGGTTAGGGTTAGCACACCCTTCATAATGAATATTTTTGGGCTTATGATATAGTTTACCTTATGCTTTACAATT
>Ga0116227_10001832_pt1 | contig 48218 bp, 47 predicted proteins | sample S1TSphgellanicum_FD_89693 | JGI IMG/M metagenome (GOLD analysis project Ga0116227, IMG submission 89693) | Host-associated microbial communities from peat moss isolated from Minnesota, USA - S1T2_Fb - Sphagnum magellanicum MG | ecosystem: Host-associated > Plants > Peat moss > Unclassified... | reverse complement strand
TTTTTTTTATTATAAATACAATTATAACTGATACTCAGAAAAATAATATTCTTACATATAACATATATTCATTTTAAAAAAAAAAAAAAAAAAAAAAAAAAAAAGCTTCACCCTATATAATGATATCTTTTTTTATCTATTCAATAAATGCACTTATTTAGTGAACATATTATTTAGCACATGTTACAAAGTCACTTTTGATCGATTTTACTATTTGAACATATTCTATTTTTTATACGTTCAAGTAATTTTTTAAATAAAAATTTAAGGTAAATAATGGTTTTTATTAATGATTCCCATAAGCATTCAACATTTTGAGTGTGACAAAAAGGTGGGTTGGCCAATTTGTCATACCAATGCAAATATATTCTTATGAAGTTTTTCCAAATAATCAAGAAACATTTGAAGGCTTTCCTTTTCTTAATTTAATTGATGCAGAGTTTCCAACCTTTTCTACACATACTTTAATACTTTAATAGATTTTTAAAAATTGAAATATGGGTAGCAAAATCATGTTCCATGTGTAATAATTCCCAATTCCCATTGAACTAATTGTTGAAATGAAAAATCTTCATATATACATGTGAGCTACCTTGATGACCATAAAATAATGTTGAAAAATATAATTATTCACCATTGCTTGTCCTTAAAAAGTCCTTATGGATGATGATCTTGATTCAATGCAATAAATATAATTCTTTTTATCATAATCATCAATTGTTTGTGGTTGTAACAATTGTTGTATTAATGCATATGTTGGTGGATTTTTATAACATTCATTTACTTTGTCAATGTTGTTCATCTCATCATCTTCAATAGAATGAATGAACATTAATTTAGTTTTGTAAACTAAATAAGTCTATTCATTGAAGTTTAATTGTGTTATTTAATTCTTTATAAAGTGGAATGCATAAATCTTTTAATTGCATGGATGACTAAAATTGGTTGAACATTACATGATAAATAAGGGAATTTATATTTTTAAACATTATTTTATAAATATACGTGTTGTTGTTCCTCATTCAATAATCTAGGTAAATAGATTTGACATGTTCAATATTTGTAGGAACATTTATAATGTTACCTTGCAATTTATATTGACCATATCCATGTAAAAAATAAATTTATGCAAATGCTAGGCATGGTGAAATAAGTCTTTCTTTTTGGATTTGTGTCTTTTTTCAAATTATTTTTTTCACAAATGAAAATTTAAAAGCTTTGGATATTTTGGTAACTATTTCATATGTTGGTGTCAAAATTGGTTTTGGAGACTTTAAATAGTTGTTACGAATGTACAAATTAAAATTGCTTGTAGATTTCATATTTAAAATAATAAATTTGTGAATATTTTTCACACAATTGATTAGTAATTTGTTTGCATTTTTTTCAACAAAGTTTCTATGACAACCATATACAAGGATACATAGGAACATATTACATTACTTTATTGTATGTGATAATATTCATTTTAACGTACTCAAATTAAATACATGGATATCATATTGTATCAAAATATTTACATTTTGATTACAATAGTGGCATGACATATATGTTATATTTGAATTGTCTTGAACATGATTTTGATCATGCGGTGTAGAAACATCATTTTTTTTTTTGCCAAATGAATTGTCATTAAAATCAATAAAAACATTACAAACATTTGATCTTAACAAAGACTTTGAAACTATATATTTTATTATATGTTTAATAATTTGATCTATTGGGTTTTAGAAATTGGGTTGGTGATTTAGAAATATTTCAGTTTTCCTTTTATAAGATATAGAATTGCATGTTTACGATATATATATATTCAATTTCATCATTATAATCCATGAGTTGGTTTGTTGGGATGAAAGCACACTAAGCCTCCCAAGAATTGTAATCACAAATCAATTTTTTTTGTAAATTTTTTTTTTTTTTAAAGCATGAAAATCACATCTTGGATTATTCTTGTTTGCTTGTAATGGGGTTTGAGCACAAAAGCTCCAGGAGAATTTTGAGCTGGAGGGAAAGCTAGTAGAGCTTGGACATCTCGAATGCACACACTATTTATGAAGGAAGTTGTCTGGAAGTAGTTTGTCGCTTCTTCAATCATGGATCTAGGATATACCTCAAAACAAAAGTGACAAAAGCAACAACAGAAGAGAGAACACAATCAATCACAAATGGGTGTTTTTTTTGTTCACTGATCAAATCCCTGTTTTTATTGTCTGTTGCAAGAGATGAGAATGCTCCACAGTACAGATTGAATTCACAGCACAGATTGCAACTGCATATTGAAGTTTGCACCCCACTGCTGATACTATGATGACCAGCTTATTCAACAAGCAACATAGCTATTGCAGAAAAGAGAATCATGAAGACTCCAACAATGATATAAAAGAAAGACTAGAAAACCACCTGCGAAAATCACAGAAATGCACTGACTCGAAATCTGATACATAGCTGAAAAACTAGAAAACCTTGCATGAAAATCACAGAAATGCACTAACATGTTCCATCAGATTGTTGCAGGAAACACTCATTATTTCCTTGTGAGTGAGCAAGCAGCAGCACTGCCAGCACTAGAATGGCCAGCTGAATATCCAGCAAGGTGATAAAAACTGTGCAGAAAAGAGAATCCATGCAGACCAGAAAATCACAAACAATTTGCACTGAATCTCCTCATCAGATTGTTGCAGATTTATTGTTGCCGAAAACACTCAACAAACACTCATTACTCTCCCTTGTGAGAAAGCAAGTAACTCACAAGCAGCACCCACTCTCACAAGCATTCACATGCAGGGGTCCTTCCCCCCTGCTGCCTGTGATCTATACAATTTTTGCAGCTTCAAGGTTACCCTTTGCAACAGCAGCAGCAGGAGGTTTGTACATTTGAACCAACTCCTTCACCACATGCTTCAAGCTGCCTTTGTTCTTGAGCATGAGCTTGCGGTTGAGCTGCTTGTCAGAGAAACCCATCTCCTCCAGCTCTTCAAGCTTGGGATCCCATTCAGCTGCAGTGACCAAAGCATCACGGGTCGTTTGCATGTCATTCTTGTTCATCTTCAACAACTCCAGATTCCAATTCTTGTCTTTGAATCCCATGCCTTCCAGAGTTGCCAACATCTCTGTTTCCTGTGGGAGTTCAATCATGGAGAAGCTTCCAAGCTCACTGGCTAGTACCACTCCAGCAGCTTCTTCCTTACCCTTTGCCAGACGATGATCATCATCAGCATCATTACCAGCTGCTGCTGCTGCTGCTTGACGCTCCACTACTGTCCCAGAAGTAGGTGCTGCTGCTGCAGTCTCTTCTTTGAATACCTCAGGGTAAACAATCTTCTTCTCACCTTCAATCTGTTGTTGTTGTTGTTGCTGCTGCTGTGCTTCATCAACAGGATCCACTCCAACAGCGGTCTCAGCTCTGACGGAAGAGAACAACTCTTGTGAGGTGGTTTCTTCTTCCACCACCGATTGCTGTTTGCTGTCTTGAGCACGAAGAATCTCTTGAGCCTCCACCAACGATTCTGCTACCTGCGGAGATTCTTCATCTTTGGGCGTGACATGAATCAGGACCCACAAACGATGACCGAATCTTTGTCCCTCCGACGGTGGTGGTGATGGTGCTACCAGTCGCCAGTACGAGACATAGCGTCCAGGTTGCATGGGTGCTACGAGATCCACAGAAACGTTGACCTCCTCTTGTGGAGTCAAGCCTTGTTCTGGCAGCTCCAGCAGAAGATTAGTCTCGTCGTCTACAGATCCTCCCAGCTCCTCGTCACCTCCCATATACACCAGTCGGCACTCCTTGGGCCAAGGGAGGGAACCGCTGTTGCGCAGACGCCAAATCTTAGTGAAACTCGCCCCGGGTGCAAGCTCCGTTCCATCAAAGATTGTAACATCCTGCACAAACCGGGCATCGAGCTTGCTGCCACCACCACATTCACAAGCCAATTCTCCGCCGCGGCAGCAGACTGGCTTGCCAGCAAAGGAGGAGGAGCAGCCACAACCACCACCATCATGCTCGGACTCTCCTCCTCGCACGAAGAAGAATGACGGATTCATTCCTGCGCATCCTGAGGGACCCATAGCTGGGAATCCTGAGGGACCCATCGCTGGACATCCTGAAGGACCCGTCGGTGGGCATCCTGAGGGACTCATCACTGGATATCCTGAAGGACGACCCATCGCTGGGAATCGTGAGGGACCCATAGCTGGACATCCTGAAGGACCCGTCGGTGGGAATCCTGAAGGACCCATCGGCGGGCATCCTGAGGGACTCATCTCTGGATATCCTGAAGGACGACCCATCGCTGGGAATCCTGAGGGACCCATCAGCGCTGGGCATCGTGAGGGACCCACCATCGGTGGGCATGGTGCTTCGCTACGATTAGAGCTTGATGGAAAATGCTGAGGAGGGAAGAGTGGTCTGTCGATTCGAGTGTACTCATCGCATTCGATCTTCTTCTGCTGGAAGCATGCTTGACACAAGTCGAAATCGAATTTCTTCGTGGACTTGAAGCGAGGTCCAAGAATCGGAAACATGTTGCATGCGTCACATTGAATGCCGAAATGTCGCACGCCATTAGCACCCTCCGCATAGGTTGCAGCAGCAACAGCCACAGGATGAGCAGGAGGAGGAGGACCAGCGGCGGCGGCAGCAAAAGCTGTCGAGTTAACGGCGTTTCCTTTACTCGTCGATCCTTCATCAGTCGAGGAAGACGCTTCTGAAGAAGAAGAAGAAGAAGAAGAAGAAGAAGAAGGAACTAGAGGTTCTTCAGGAAAGCTCCAAAACCGACGTCGTCCCCAGCTTCCGAAACCACCACCGCCGGGGGGAACAAACAATCCTTGGCCACGAGCTTTGGCAAGAGCAGCGTTAAGAAACTCGGAAGGACCAGGGGGAGTCCATCCCGCAGGAGTAGGAGGAGTGGCAGCAGCAACCAAGGTGACATGCAAGCGGAGGGGATTCAGCCCTTGAACAACACAAGCATCGTGCAAATCTTCATCGCCTGAAAATGTGATCACATCATTGTCCGTGTCCGTGTACCTAAAGATGATCTCCGACGACGATGGAAGCTTGAACATTTTGCGAATGCTCTCCTCCAGTTCACGGAAAGACATCGCAGGACTTGGTGGGTAAGCAACATTCCCCTGCGGTACTGTAAGGCGACGAAGAGTCTCTTCGTACTTGATCTTCAGAACAAAACTCGCCATGGCTGGCTGTCTGACTCGCTCGCTCTTGATCGATCGACAGCGGAATCACGATGACCCAATTCTGGTACCGCCACCACCAATACCAACAACAACAACAACAAACACTACGTGAAGGAAATAAAATGAAATTGTCGACGACTTTGTGTCGAAACGGCGACGGCGACAAAGTGCGCGCCCTCTGAGTCCGATTTGCTGCGAGATCGCGTCCCGGTAAGCCGCGATTCGAGACAGGAATGAATTACCAACGACGAAAACCCAATTCTACACCGCCAAATCGACAGCTTGATTTGGCTGAAACCAAAACAAGCCAACAAGGCCGACAGAAGAAACGAGAGTGGCAGGCAGGCAGGCAGGCAGGCAACGAAGGGCCCCAAGAAGCTTGAAGAGAAGAAGAAAGCAGAAGATCAAAGTGCGTTCCTGTGAGCCGCATTGTGCACAAACAACCGAACCAGCGAGGCGAGCGAGAGAGCCAAAAAAAGCTGGAAGAATTGTGACAACAGCAGCAGCCAAGGGAAGCCGATTTTATAGCGGAGGAGCTCAACGGACGGACAGCGAGAATGAGGATTTTTGTCGTGACTTCCAAGCTAAGCTAGCGAGCGATGTCGCTTCGTTGGCTGCACAACCCCTTCCTCGATCCTTCCGTTCTGTCGTCCACTGCTCGACTCAGAAGTCGCCCAGGAAAGAAAACAGTAGAAGGATACGCGACCGGAGGTCGGTCTGCCGTGGAACGAACGGCAATCCCCCTCGGAGCTTCTTTCTTTTTCTATTGATTTCTCCGGGGATTTGGTATTTTCGAGCTCCGTCGTAGATGGTCGTAGATGGAATTGAATTGGAAACCAGACAGCAATCTGCTGCTGCTGGTCCTGTTTCTGGGGCTTTCCTCGAGCTGCGTGCGTTTTTAGACCCAAGGAGTTGCATGCAGAGGTTGGTTATTTCTTTCTTTCTGCATTTCCAGAAGGTGAAATCAGATCCAAGACCTCAAAAACATGAGGGGCGCGACAGAAATGCTCGCTATGTGGTTTCCACAGATGGCTTGCCCCGCGCACACACAAGACAATCAAAATAACCATTCGAGTCTCTCTTCTCTCGACTTGCTTCCGTGATTGCTCAGGTAGCTTACACACACTCTACTGCATTTGCAAATGGGTTGATCAAAGAATGCAAGCGTTTGCAGTCCTGTAGTGATGATCTTCATTCTTCTTCTTTTTCTTGGAAACAAATCAACGATGTTGTTGCAGAATTAGAGTCGAGGGGTTTTAGTATGACACCAAGAAAACTGGAAAACAAAAGATGTGGGAGTACTCAATAGGTAGTTGAAGAGAAGGTTTTTTTAGGACAGCAGGAATGAAGGTTTGACACCCAAGTTTTAGGCCTAGGGTTTTAGGATTTTGCAGATTTATGGTTTTGAGGGGTTTGCCAAAAACTCAAAGAAACTGTGACCCAATAGGAGTTAAAGAAAGGGTTTTAGGATTGCAGATTTAGGGTCTAATGAATGTCACCAAAACAATCCCTGCTACCAAAACAAAGCAGATTTCAGGAGAACATTCCTCTTGTAAGCATTGTTTTCCAGATGTGACCAATTGAGCCATGCATGATGTTCCAATGTGATGCGCTGCATTGAGACTGTGATGTAATGTTTTATTTCATATCAGATCTGTAATTTCAGAGGCTTTCAATTTTTCTGAAAATGTGCTTAATTTGGTACATGGTTTGTTTCAAATGCCAAACTAAGATATGAAAGGTGATCTCCATATGCAGGTGTGCGTACTTCCCACACCAAGGGCCTTCCCTTTGACCCTTGAACAGATTCTCAGCATTGGGACCATTGCTGGACATGCTGGAGCTCCTCAAAACCACGTGTTTCAGTCCATGTGCAAAAATCAGCCGCATTTCTTCCAAACCTGAATTTCAGTGACATGATATCCCTGCCACAGGTAAATGACTGAATGCAAAAAATGCTTTTTTGGAACAGATGAATTAATGAATATGACAAACTGTGAAAAGGTTCTTAGAAAGACAGATATCATCTAACATGGGTTCCAAAATGTACTGTCAGCAACATTTGACTTGTTGTCAGGAAAATTCACAAGCAAGAAAGCAAGCATTCACACACCCAAAACTACCTTCTCATTGTAATGCACATGCTATGTTATGGCTGCAAGCATGTGCAATGGGGTGAGCAAGGGAGCTGAGATATATCTGAACCTAGTTTCGTACTGCAAGAGGGCGTGCTGAGAAAGCTCTGAGGACTTGTTGAACTGGGGCATCCTCATACAATGTTGAACGTTGGTGAGGACTCTTTCCTGTTGATCGTATCAACTTCTCCATCTCCTCTGGTGCCAACTCTTCACCTGTGATTGGATGTGGACAAGCCATATGCAAATTGCTTGAATCTCCTATTTTGAAGGCACATAAGCTGTCTGTCCTTTACAGAAACCTAGTGATATAAAGCACAGAATGGAATTTTGGTGAAACAAACTTTCAGCATACCATGTACAGCCCCAGCTGCACGAGTGATACTCTCATTCATGAGTGAGCCCCCCATATCATTGCAACCTGCTCCTAAAAGCGCTTGTGCTCCACCTGGTCCCATTTTCACCCATGATGCCTGCCCTTTGCAGCAGCACCCAAGGTGTTGGTTAGAAACACATCATCAGGCCATAAAGCTCAATGCCTATAGATTGTAGGATGGAGGCTGCAGCACCACTCATAAAACCTCATGATCACTCAGATCAGGAAGTCTAATCCATGAAAAGTATCGCTTGCAAAGTTTGAGAAGCAGTCAAAGCTCTCTCCTGCAGTAACTGTGCTACCAGCACATAAGAGGAGAAAAGTGTCTGCACTGCAAAAGAAAACCTGAATATTGGTGATGAAGGGATGCAGCACTAGACGTGCAACAGCATGCATGAGCACACACTCCCGCCTGGTTGGTCCTTTTCGAGCTCTTCCCTTCAGATATATAGGTGCCTGACATGCAGAAACACATGTTTCTTAGACCATATAAGAACTTACAAGAATTTTCCAGCATTGACCAGAACCTGCAGTTGGTTCCAAGGGTCCCATGACCACTTTGGTTAAGCCTCTTTCAATCTAGGAAAGGGCCGGAACAACAAATATTGAGCATCTGACATAACTGGACCAAAGACATCATCTTCTTTATCTCCATTACACTGTACAGTGGTATCTGTGCCTACTAAGCTGAAAGTGACCATTACAATCAAACAGCTCAAGATCCTCTACTACAATGAGCAGCTTTGCAGTGAATCTAGTAAAGTTGAATGCAGGAAGCTCTCAACAAAAATCTGTTTCATTGCCCACAGCCATGCACAGAAGGCTTGTGTCACTCCAAAATGGCTACCCAGATGCACGCTGAGAGATGAATCTGGTGCTAGGCTCTAATCATTCATCTGTTCCATGTTGTGAACCTGGTCTGTGAGTTGAATCCAGTTTTGTGTAATCTAAAGTCCAGAAGGCTCAAAGAGACATAAGAGTTCCTCACCTGCATGTGCACAAATGGCAGTGGCACAAACTCTGTAAAACCTCCTGTCTTTCTTGCTAGACTCCTCAACAAAAGTAGATGCCGGGCCCTGCGGAGCACACATTTGAGGTTTTATGCATCTACCAAAATGACACCATTAGTGGAAATCCCAAACATACAATGACTACGGAGAAATCAACTTTAAAGCTTAGAATGTTTGTAAAACTAGCCACTGTCAACATGCCCTTGTCCAGGATGGTTTCCATACCAGTGATGTGGGGTATCAAGGTGACCAAACATAATAGTAGATGTGGTTTTGAGGCCTACCACATGTGCAGTCTCCATGATCTGCATTCCCATGTAAATAATTAATGTGTGAATCAGAAGATTGACATGACTCAGGTCTATCAAGACATCACCTTGTGCTTACAGGATGTTGACACAACACCTTGCAATGTATATTATACATGTAAAATTGCACTCATGCCACCTTAAACAGTCAAATTCATTTCCTTGTTGTCAATTTGCTGTCTTCCTTATTCTTCCACCATCTTTCCGTTGCTCTACAGTCTTCTATCTGCTATGCATGAGTGCCCCTGCCTACAATATGAGCAGCAAGAAGACACACCTCAAGCCACTCATTAGTGGTGATCTTGTCAGGACACAGCATGCTCCGTACCTCATCATCAAGAACCTGTAAAACACCAACCACAGTCCAAACTGATCCATCAACCTCACATCTTTGGAACCGAGCAAGTCCCCTGCTCATAACAAGAAAATGCTACTTGCAAAATCCTTGTGATCAGTTTTCTGACAAAATCTGGGCTACTTAATAGAAGAAAAGATACACAAACCCCAGATGCAGTAATGCTGCCTGAGACATAACAGAATTCAATACCTCGTACCTCAGCTGCTGTGCCAGGAAGTGAACCAAGGCCTGCATTTTTCAACTTCACCAAAAACTCCTGCACACTGTGTAACAAAAGCACCTTGGTCAAGGGATGTAAAACAGACATGAAACATTATTTGCAAAACCCTCAGGCACATAAGTACATAAGTAATATAATCTGCTAAAAAACATCTAAGCCTATAGCATAGAAAGGTCTACACAGAGGGTACTGGTTTACACTGTTGGCAATGGTTTGTAAAAACTGAAAACATCCTGATTTGGTGGAATACTCATATAGCTGGCAGAGACATGCATCAACATAGGCAAGGAAACAGTGGGGAAGAGGCTCAAACACCTGACACCAAGTGTGGAAGCACCTTGAAAAACTTCCAAAGGTGAGAAAGCATGGACATGGATATCTGGAACAGTGTTCTTCACAGCTCGCAAGATCTCTAAATATGTGTCGCCAGTGAACTCTGGATGAATACCTCCCTGGGCAGGTTACCAGCAAACCAGTTAAAGAACTCTACAGGACCATCATAAGGCATATCGCCTCATGTCTATATGAGGCGCTCTGTGCAGCACAAATGTCACTGACCATCCACACATACGCTGAACTCACCACGATCATTGTAGTACAAGGCACTAGAAACACAACATGATTTCACTTCACTACCTTTAGTGGTCAAATTGGAACCCCAAGCCTTTGTTCTTTTGAGAACCTGGCAGTGAGAGCAGGTTATACCTGCATACAGACTTCAGTTGCACCTCTCTCCCATGCCTCTGCAGCTCTAGAAGCTATTTCCTCCAAGGATAATCTACATGCCACAGCAGTGGTTGCCTTCATTGAAGCTTAGAACGAAAGCAAACCCAAAAGACTACTGCATAATATTGAACTCATTCAGTCTTGCACCCATTTAGGGTTAGTTTTTGATGAATGTTTTCCCTGGTGTTGAGTAGGTAGAAGATGACCTGTATGGTTTTCCTCGGAGGTCTTCACTATGCTTGCCCTTACTGCACACCACAAGAACATCTGGAAGGTTGGTTCACTGTGACACTGTTCACACTACTCATTGGAGAAAAAGTATACTCCCTACAGAGGGTTCCTGTAGATAAAAGAAGTAGACATGATACCAAATGCAAAAACAAAATCAGCAAGCAGAATAACATGTCATATGGTACTCTGATGCATCTAGCATCACAACTTTCCAATGTACATGAACACATGTACATAAATGTCTGTTGAGTCCTGAACTGCTGTTCAATTGAGGCAGAGGCACCAATGCAGAGTTGTGAGAGAACCCCAAGATCCTAACCTAAATGCACAAAATTGACACCGATAGCCACAAACATTTGTGTAGTTAATGTTGCGGTTCACTACGTATGTCACCTGTAACAAGAGAACAGTAGTACCAACATGAGAAAGTAAAACACAAGTCGATAAGTATGTGCAACAATTTGCAGAAGAGGAATTGGTCACATCGAGAGTAGAATAGTGAAACAATATCAGCTAGCCAACTCCTCAATCAGAAGGTCGTAAGAAACCAGTCTGAACATTATTGAACACAAATTATGAGACACAGAAGCTACATTTTCAGAAGGGTGATCCTCCATTACAAATGCAGCAGACTAACTGTTGACCAACCCACACAAAATGGATTCAATACTAGAAACACCATCAAAAGAGCTTGAATGGTAAGTTCACGGGTTAATGAAATTTGTGTCTGCTGGAAACAATATTTGATGTGAATCAAAATGATTCCAGAAAAAAACTTACTCTTTCTCCTTTCACTCTAGCTCGCAGTTGATCTGCTGCAGTCACAACCTTCCTGAAATCAGGCCCCATTGCATAAAACAACCTTGTGACTTCTGCCTGCCAGCATTGAACCAAATCAAATCAAATCTGGAGATTAGCTTGACAGCCTACACCAAAACATATAACATTCTCTCTTCCTCAAAACATCATCTGTTCATGGTTCTTGGTTTTTTGCTGGATCCCAATTGTACCTCAAACTCTGCAGGATTGGGTTGGTCATGACTCAGGACAAAACATTGAGCCATAAAACACATGCCACTGGTCACTGCATTGAGATTGAACATTACCTCAGTTGGCTCCATAGCTGTTGCTATCTTTTCCAAGATTTGCATGACCTCCGACATCTCTGTCCCTTGTCTCAAGACAATGACACAAAATTTCAGCCAAGTTAGGTGGATTGCAACTCAAGTACTGGAGCTTATCACTCAAGGGCTTGTGAAAGTACTGGAACATCAGTAGAGATAAAAAAGGAGACAATCGTCAAGCCATTACCCCTATCCAAATGCCTTGGTTGACTGATGGTGCCATCAATTCCTACAAGAGTTTTTGAGTGCTGCCTGTTGTGCTCAGTGATACTTGCAGAAACTGCCTGAGTTAACTCTGGGTCAATTTTTGAGCAAGAGGTCTGTGAAGAAGTAATGAGTTCAGCAAAAGCAAAGCCAGTGTCTACTGGGATGCCCGGAGACCATCTCTCTGCCCTGGCATAGCCAAGGCTATTTGCACTTGCAAGCACCCTTTTCAATACTACTGGGTCCTGCATGAAACCACATTATGACTTCCTTTGTCAGAGTTGAGGGTCAAGATATTGTTTGAGAGTTCAAAGAAAAAATTGCCAAGAACTCCATGCATATGGCACAGACAGGAAACCTGCTTAAAACATCCAGTGCACACCACAGCAAGCAAACAGAGCAAACAGGTTGTAAGGGTTTTTGAAAAAGGGAGGTTGCGATCTGAGCAATTCATTTCCATGGAAAACATCCAAGGACAATTTTTTAAACACAATTTTGGACTAGGTGAACCTATAAAAACAACACAATGAAAACAGGTGAAAAGAAGGGTGCTAGATTGTTGCAAGAGTCAGCCCATTGACTACAAACCAGCCAGGTTGACGAATTGTGGATGTAAGAAGGATACACTGGAAGTCGTGGCACCAACAGCTTTCCTGCTTCTGCAGTTGCTGCTGCCAATAATGCAACATGTGGCCACGGTGCCTGCAAAATGAGTGTGTATGAATTTACAAGTGTTAGAACCGGTTCTTGCAAACAGTGTTTTATGGCATCAGGTATATTCAAGTTTTATGGCATTAGACATATTCAAGGGATCCCTTACTTCTGGGTTAACCCAATCCTTTGTAACAGGAGAAATACCACCCCAATCATTGATGCCTGCATCAATTAGTGCCTTCCATTCTGCACCCTCAGCTTGCCCAGATCTGCACAGAGTCCAGGAACACCAATCTCCAAACTTTAGCTTATCATGATTAATTACAGCAAAGAAGGTTAAGCACACTAGTTCAAATCTTGGGGAAATATCTGGTTGGACATCATTGATTCTTCAACTTACATCATATGAGCAACCAAAAGGAGGAGGATGTAGGAAGCTTAGGAACGTGTCATTTAGCATCAAGAAGCACCAAGACACTATAGTGAGCAAACCCATACAAGCTTGGAGTCAAGTTGGGTGGTGCCTGTATACTCATAGAAGCTCCAAACACCAAGCGGGCCATGGCTATGGTCCATTGCAGCTCTTCAAGTGAGGGTTCTGGTGCTTCTGCCATTGGAGTTCCATTCTTTGCCCGGAAGTTTTGTATGATGAGCTCTTGGATGTGTCCATATTGCTGCTGAAGGCTCCGTAACAACAGCAAACCTTTCAACCTTTCTTCTCTTGTTTCACCTATGCCTATCAACAGCCCGGATGTGAATGGAACACACTCCTCACCTGATACAGACACACATGCTCTCTGTTGTTCAATGAATCACATATGTTGCAAACAGGCAGGAAAAACCAGCTTCTACAGGATGATGCCACATGCCAATCAATAACATGAATCACATGTCAACAAGGCTGCCTTTTGTCTACAAAAACCCCATATGCTGATCCTAATCCTTTCTTACCAGCTGCAGCAATTGTTGCAAGACGAACCACTGGAAGTTTGTCCGGGCATCTGTAATGTGCACCACCTGGCTCCAGAAGCTTATCTGAGATGGATTCTAACATCAAACCTTGACTAGCTGAGACACCCCGCAGCAGTGCCACATCTTCCCTTGACATCACCCCTGCATTTATGTGCGGCAGTAATCCAGTCTTCTCAAGGACTATCTTTGCCACTTCTGTGACATAGGAAATTGTTGATTGATGTCCCAAAGCAGCAAGCTGCAGTCCATAGAATCAATCTCAATTCAGAAGCTCTAATGTGCACACAAATTCACCCTGTTCTCCTCATTCCTTGCTGAGTTTTGATGCTGGATCTAGAGCTATGAAGATGAAGATTGCACCTACTTCCTGCTTAGCTTGAGGATAGAGAAGCTCAGGCTTGTCCCCAAGAGTGAACAGAGCTTCTGTACAACCAGCATCCACTCCTCTCCATGCAACTTCCAGCACCTGAGTTTGAAAATGCAATACAACCCAAAGACAAGATTCAGCATACACAGAGCCTGCAATTTTTCTACTATTAAACCCTAAACCCTACATTTTGACATCCTCTGATTTTCTGCACTCTTTTTTTGGTCTACCTCTCTGTGTTTTGTTGTTCTCTCGGAGGCTGAAAGTGTACCTCTGCAATAGACATGAAGATGGGTTGACCCGGTTTAGGACCAAGAGCAAAGGTGCAGTAGCCACAGAAATCTCTGCACACGCGTGTGAGCGGAATGAAGACTTTGGGTGAAAATGTGATGACATTGGAACCCCCAACTCTGCGGTCCCGAATCTCCGCAGCTGTTGTCATGAGCTGCGGAGACAATCCCAGTTTTGCCACTTCCGCTAAAGCTTCTTCATCTGGGTGCTCACCCAAATCTCCTCTCCGAATGAGCTCCAATGTGTCCAACTCCGAGCTACTATTGGAAAGACATTCTTCACCTGCAAGACAATTCCTGCTGCTGCTGCTGCTGTTTCCCTTGCGACGAACATAATCACATCCCATTAACGATAGGAAACCCGGCAATCTGGTGCTACTCTCGATGCGGCAACAGCTACTACACCTGATGCCGATTTGTGCTGTACCACTCTTCAACTGTTGCCAATTTCCCACGAAGAAGCTGAGGAACCCCAAATTCCTCACCTGCAGCGATGATGATGATGATGATGTTATTGTGCTCCTCGTGACGCAGTTGTTCGTGGTGCAAATGGATCCAAGCTCCATTGCAACAGGAAATTTATTATAAAAAAAAACTGTGGCAGAAATCCCGTCCCAAAAATCCGAACTTTCTTGCAATCAAATGCTCTTACAAACCTGTGACACAAATCACTCTACTGCGCAGTAGAGTTCAACCGAAGTTTCAGCAGATCGCCAACGGAACTAAAATGAACAGCGAAAGTACTCAACCCTAGTCATCTTTACAATGCACAATAGTGGGTGTCAAACCTTGGCTTATTATGTGTCTTGGGAGCAAATGCTAAGTTGAAAGAACCCAATGAGAGGAAATCATCTCTCTTTCAAAAACTTTGCATGGCCAGGTGCACAATGATGGGTGTGTTTAGGGTTTTGAAATAAAAAGGTCTTTTGACTAGCAAACTTAAAATCCTAAAATAGATGATTGATGTGGTGCAACATAAGGCAATCTTGTGACACCTTACATCTCCCCCAAACATCTCCACCAAATCTCAAAGAGGGACATCGAAGTGATGGCAGCCGCACTTTTATATTTGAGTCCTTTCTTTCCTTATTTGTGTTTTTTTCCTTCAGCATTTTTTTTGTTGTTTGTTGCTGCAGGAACTCCATGATTGCCATAGTTTAGCTTCTCAACCATTATGTTTCTTCCTTTTTTCTCCTTACCTCCTTCTAGTGCAACTTGTTTTGTGTACAATCATTTCACCATTGCTACCAAAAGTGCTACAACTCCTTGAGTTTGCAACGTTGGGACAAGCTGAGAGGGCTCAAGAATGACATCATTTTGGGTGTGTTTATTCCTAGGCAACAACACACACAAAGTGCATTGCCATGACATGAAGTTTGACAACAGTCGGGAAGGCGTGAGCCTTCCTGGCTCCTCTTTCCTTCCCCCTCTTTGTGTGTTTTTGTGTTTGCCTATCTATTCGTCTATCTTGCCATCACCATCACCATCACCCTTGTGTTATTGCAAGAACAAAGGTAAAATGTGAAGGTCAGTAACAGTTAGGAAGGTTGGAGCTCTCCCAGCTCCTCCTTCTTTTCCCCTCGTCTTCATCCTATTTACGGATTGTCCGTTTGTTTTGTCATTGCCATCACCATGTTTATGTTGTGTTGTAGGAACAAAGGTGAAGGGTTCATGCTGACAACAATCAGGGGAGTGTCAAAAGAGCACAAGCTCTCTTGGTTTTTTTTTACATCCCCGGTCTATTTGTTTGCATGTTTATTGCCATCGCCATTTGTTCTACAATCAAGAGGGCTTTAGCTCTCTTGGCTCTTTTTCTACATCCCTGATTTATCTATTTGCGTGTTTGTCCACATGTATGTTATTATCGCCATTGTTTTGCAATTAGGAGGGCCCAAATTTTCCCATCTCTCTATGTTCATTTATGTGTTATTTTTGCCATGTTTTTAATGTTGATCATTCATGGATTGCCATGCTAATGTTCTATGCTTCATCACATTTCATTGTGGATGTTGTTATCACTCAAGTATGAATTAAGGCATGTCACGCAAAGGTCAACAACATTCAAAAAGGCCCAAGCTTGATGGTAGTCGGGAACACCTAGGTTCCATAATAATCAAAAGGACTTCAATGCGCCTCAAATATTTTCTACCACCTTAAACCTCCATCACCATATTCCTTTTGAGTGCATGTTTTCTTTCTTATTTTGCCACCTTTGATTTTCATTGTCACCCTAAACCTCCATTACTAAATACCTCCAGAGTGCACTCTCCATTTCCACTTTGTCACCTTAAACCTCCTATGGCAAAATCCTCCAAAGTACACCCTCCATTTCCGTTGTGTCACTTTAAACCTCCTATGCCACAATCTTCTTGAATGCACCTTCCATTTCCACTTGATCACCTTAAACCTCCTCTACCATAATGCTCTAAAATGCACCCTCCATTTTCACATTATCACCCTAAACCTTTTGTGCTAGAATCTTTTAGAATGCATTCTCCATTTCCATTTTATCACCTCAAATTTATTTTGCCACAATCTTCCAGAATGCACCTTCCATTTTCGTTATGTCACCTTAAACTTGTTTTGCCATGGTCCTTTAGAGTGCACCCTCCGTTTTACTCTGTCATTCTAAACCTCCTTTGCCAAAATCCTTTTGAATGCACCCTCCATTTCCTTTCTATCACCCTGAACCTCCTTTATCAAAGTCTTCTTGAATGTACCCTCTTTTTCTTTTCTACCACCCCAAGTTTCCATTGCCACCTAATTTCACTTCATTTTCGTCTAATTTCTTCTAATTTTATAGACATTTCTTTTTCAAATTGCCTTTACTTTCTAAACCTTGAACCCATTACCACCTACAAACATTTTTTTTTCTTTTACCTTTATTTTTTTTCTATGTGAACCATACCAACATAGCCATGTGCGGTAGTTTCAATTTTTTAAAATTGCATCAAGGATATTGGGGTGTGATAAGGTTATTTAAGGATTTTTAGCGTTTTCATGTTATAATAAGGAATGATGGGTGCACATGGTTGCATGGGGGGTTGTTTTTGTTTTGGAATTCAATATTGGATGAATGAGGTGTAAAGTTGAATTTTTTTTTCAATAAAAGTTGGTAATCATAGTTTTAGAACTTCAATTGCATGATTGGGGGTGAAAAGTCTCTAAAGGGTTGGTGTTAAAAATAAACAACAAAATTCATAATGTTCGACAAAATGTTGGTTTCGTTCTGGTTTTAATGAGTAACCACATAAACAAGGATGATTTTAAATTCTTAAAATAGTTAAAGGGTGTCAATGAAAAGTCTAATGGAGATAGAGTAATTTTCAATGATTATAAGCATGTAGGATTAATTTGAAATAACATAACAATTAAATTAAGTAAGATGATAAAGTGGTAATTATAAAATGGATTTCACGATGAACAAATTTTTTATTCAGGTTATTTAAAAGCTCAAAGAAGAGTTGCAAGTACATGTTGAATCTTAGGTTATGCCATAGTGGTACTTCATAACTCTAAGAAATTTAGGATGCATTAGCTGGTGTGAATTAAGTAATCTACCTTTTTATTAAGAGGTAATCGACGAATCGAATCGTGCAACCAATGATAGTGTCTAACACCAATAATTGAAAACCATGCAAAATTTGAGGTGTTTTCAATGTTGTAAAAATCTTTTTAAATAATTTCAAGTTCATTGCTAAAAATGGGGTCAACCTATAACAAAATCACCAAGGTATGAGAATTTGGAGAAATTTGATAATACCAAGCTTGAGAGGGTTCGACTTTGAAATGAGAGTGCACTTTTTGTGGTTTGGGATTTTCATCATGAGAGTGTTGGGTTAGTGTAAAATCTACGAACGACTCTTAGGGTGATTCTTCATTCATTTATGCAACTTGAGACCCATAAAACATAATCATGCATAACACCATGAGTTTAAAGAAGGGAAAAAATCTTTGATTAAAATCAACTTAGTGATGAATGTGTGGAAAACTGGATACATTGATATGCGTGATTATATTTTATAAGTCAAGCAAAAAGAAGGAAAAATGTGAAATAATGGTTTAAAACCAATAAATAAATAAAATTTAAAATCAAAAGAAAAAAAATTTAAGTAAAATCTCATGGGGTGAAAAGTGGAAAAAAATGAAAATGATGTTTATCCTTTTCCTTCCAAAGGCAACTAAACATGGAACATTTTAAGGGCCACCAGCTTGCAACCTTCCATTGACCACCAAGTTGTGGTTTTCTTTTTCCTCATTCTTTCTTTTTATTTTTAAAGGCGTAAATTTGGATCATTTGTTTCTCTTTTCGAATGTGATTTCCAATTTGAATCTTTGAAAACTTGTTCTTATAACTTTCCTTGGGAGGAAAAGAATGATTAGTGTTAGTAAATGATGGAAAGAGCGAAAATAAATTGGATGAGAATAGTACCTTCAAAAGAATGGAAATGAGTAGTTGTAGATTTGGAGCTTAAAATTTTTAAGAAATTTCATAAAATTTCTTGAATTTTGTAGCATATTTTTTTCTTGATTTAAATGTAAAATTTGAAATTTGGTGAATAGGTGTGCCTTGCAGTTAACTTTACAATGAATTAATGCAATCTAAATTTGAATTAAATATGTGATAATAACAACATTTTAATTGATTAGAGGTCTGTTGTCAAAATGAACTTTCTGTTTTTATAAGACCCTTTTGAGTTCTATGGCACAATTTTTTACTAATTTAAATGTAGGGCTTGAAATTTGGTAAATAGGTACACCTTGTAGCTAATTTTTCAATGAACTAATGCAAGTTAAATTTGGATAACATATGTGATGGCAACAATGTTTTAAGTGACGAGAGGTCTATTATTAAGTTGAACATTATGCTAACTCCTTATAACTTGGTTTAGGTGGGTGATAGTTTAACATAAACTTTTAAGATTTGGAGAGTTTGAATTTTGAAAATATAGCTATCAATTCCAAATCATAAATGATGCATAGGAGGCAAACTATTTGTTTTCAACTAAAAATGTAATTTAATATTTAGAAATACACATTGCATTTTTCCTTGACCAATAACATACATATTTTCAAATATAATCACCTCATAGAACCAAGAGTAGGGGGACGGAAAGTCATTTCACATTTTGCATTACCATCTATAAATAATTTGATTCATGTTTCTTTTGTATATCCCTTTCTAAACACATTAATGCACCTTAAACCCATCATGATCATAGTTTAAAACCCTAAACCTTAAACCCCAGACCCTTACCCCTTCCTTTATTCTTCTTGAAAAAATAATTGCAACTTGGCCGGGACATGTCCAACAAGCCGCATCCTTGCCATTTTTTTATTGTCTACTAAATATTTGTTGTGCAAATGTGTTTCATATACCAAACCTTCTATAACCTAGAGGATGGGTATGAAATCTTACTATAAATTGTTGTGTAAACATTCACTAGCCTTAACTATAATAGTAGACCACACTTGATTAAACATGGTTCTCTACTCCTTTTCAATGGTCCTTTGAATTGCTTGCTTGGTTGGGGTAAGTGTATCTTGAAATTTTTTTGATTTTTTTTCCTCCCTCTCTTTTACTTTAAGTTCCCTAAATTTGTCCATAACCTCTTTGTCCATTGCTTTTTATTTAAGCATTGCCAAGTATTGGTTAGATGTCACAACATGTGAACTAAAATAATCTAATAGTGGTCCCTTTTGAAGAGTCTTCCTTGTTGGTAGTCATGGTAGAAATAATGAGCTTGTTAATGCAAGAACTTTGTCAGGTTTGGTACGAGACATTTTGGTCATTTGATTTAAGACAAGGATATTTTTAATTCATAACTAACTCAAGGTTGGTTGTTAGGGTGGTAAGGTTACAATACATTCCTATATAGTAAGAAGGTGTGGGTGAAAAAGGGCATTCAGTTCTAGTGGAAGTTACTATAGTTACTCCTTGAAAAGTTATTGCAGTATTTAATAACTATGTGGCAACTTCAGTTTCATCCTTATTGTCATTGGTTTGCACTATTGTATTTGAATGGTATGAATTTTTAGGATCCTTTTCCTATGCTATAGTGAAAACCTCACTCGAACCAAACTTTCTAGTCGTGGTAGCAAAATTCAATGGCCAAATTATGCAAACCCTAAACTTAGATTTGATGGTTTTTTTTTTCAAAGATTGTTGCAAAACTTTTTTTTAACCATTCTACCAAGGTGACTTTGTTTAGTTCCAAAAAGTTGTTTTTTGCCATGGCAACATTTCATTCCTTTCTAAACGCAATTTTAAATGGTTTGAAATAGGTCACATCCAACAATTAGAGTGCGTGTGAAATGTGAGAAGGTAAGGTGACCATGTCCAGTTCAACTTTTGTAATTTGTTCAAGTGCTTCTATTATGGCATGTGAACTATGGCCATCTAGAATCAGGAGGTGACGATTTTGTTGAGAAATCCCCCCTGATATAGATCCACAAAAGAAAGTAAGCCACTAGTTGAAAAGATATGCGATCATCCAAGTTTTCTTTTGTGGTAAAAGTGAATGATTATTTCAAAAAAAATGATCGTTGATTTTTTCATCCATCTTAGTGATGAAAATAGGTAAAGTCTAGTAATTATCAACATATGATTGGTTGGTTTTAGGTGACCAAGTAAACTTTCATGGGCTGCCATGAGTATGAAGAGGTTTTTTTTTTTTTTTTTCATTTGAATTTTAAAGGGGCATATCTTTATCATTTTCCCCTCTTTTGAACAATTTAAAGTGTTGTGGGTGCACCTTTTAATCCTTTACACTTTATTTTTAACACCAACCCCCACCCAGAGTTAAATTGATTGAGAAGAAGGTGATTAATATATTAAGTGTTTAATGGTTAGCCATTCCACCCTTGTGTTAATCTCCATTGAAATAAGCATAGGTTTGACACCCAATAATTATATCTATTTAATTTTCTTTTGTTACCCTTATTTACATTATAAACAAGGATTATAGGATTAATATTAAAAAATAAAAAAATTGTACAACATTTGTCGAATAAGCTTATGCTTATAGAAAAAATAAATTACATGACCAATTAGACAATAGGAATGAAAGCCTTGAATTGTTTTGAGGAATTAATTTCAATAAACTAGTATTTAAATATTATAATAACATCATAACCTTGTCCCTTAGGTGGAAAGAAAGAAATTGTAGCCAATGGGATTGTTCAAAATTTTGCATCAAATCATTTAAAAAGGTATTTTTTTGTGAACTAATATTTTCATATTGCATGCAAATGACATGAAAATTGCAAGGAACTTTTCATGAGAATTTGGATTTTTTACATATTATTCTCTAATTTTTCCAAGCATGCGATGGGAGGTGCAATGGTTAGGGAGATCTTAATGCAACAAACAAACAACCTTCCTCAATAGATAGATAACAAGGTGGATGTGTAAACATTTTTGTGACTGATTTTGTCACCCAATATTGCAAGAGGACTAGAGACTTGCAATAGAGCTTTTGCAGTTTCTCCATGAGGAATTTGTCCACAATCACAACTCTCAGTTGAGAGGAATTTGTCATAGGAGTTTGGGATTTAGACTATGCAAATTGGGTTTTGAGTTTTTTCAGTGCTCATGACAGAAGCACAAAGTTGTGGCTACGAAATTTTCCTGCAAGCACAAGCTGTGAAGCAAAAATAATTTGTGATTAGCATCATCACAATAGTAACAAGAGCAAGCACAATAATCATCACAAGTCACTAAAGCCACCCCAGCTGTCAGACTACCTTTTCATAGCTGAGCGGATGTTTTCCTGTGCATGTGCAGAGGCCCCCTGATTACAACCAGCATCAACATCATCATCACCATTCCCTAATTGCAATCGTGTGACAAAACATGGCATTTTTATTAAGCTCAAAAACCTGTGCTATGGTTTGCGAAACTTGCATTCGCATCAACTTCAAAGGTCAAGTGATCTCTTTGTCTATACATATTATGTTCCTCATCATCACAAAATACTTAGTAAGCAGGAGACATGGCTCAAAAAGGGGGCAGAATTTGCTTGAATGCCTTGAGTTTGTGTATCCTGAATAGCATTAGGCTATTCAATTGTCATGTAAGCACACAAAAGAATCAGATGATCAGTGATCAGAGCCGGCGGGACCATTGGAAATTGTTTTGATCATTGTAGGTTGCAACATCGTAGTCCTGATCTGAAGCATCTGGATCGAAATCCCCAGAGTCATGCGTTTTATCACTCTCTTCCTCAGATGGATTACCAAAGTCTTCTTCTTCTGGATAGTCATGGAGAGGGTTGTTCTCAGCTGCAAAAAGATACACTTATTCTGAGTATTTGATAGATGGCAACTGTAATCATGCTGCATACGAATCACCTCCATGCAATACAACTGAGAAAACATCATTTCCAGAACCCCAATATCACCTGAGTAATTAGATAGTGTCCTGGAACCCTTTCTAACCCCAAATAGATCAAGATTTTGAAGCAAATCTGTTACAGGACACTGCAAGAAACATCATAATCGATTAAGTATACCATTGGAGTCCTCGCTATCGTAATCCGAGTCATTCAGTTCCCGCCAGTCATAACCTTCAGTTTCCAATATCTGCACCCTGCTCATCCATCCACACTCTTTGTGTTGGATTTCTCTTTTACCTTGCAATTGGTGCGAGTAATGAGTTAACATCAACCAACAGATAGTCTCTACTGAGCCCTCTTTCAATACAATGTCTTTGGGTAGTAAGTCCCTCAGGTCTAGAACTCACGTGGGATAGTCTTCATCTTCTTCATCAACTTCTGGCTCATTTGTGTCCTCCATCGCATAAACATCATATACATAATCCTCTACACATGCCACACTTGCTAGTTCAGAGTAGCATTTTGCAAACACCAAGGAAGAGGAGAGAGAGCCACCCTCACACAGGCCTGGGTTTGCATGAAAATACTTTCATGAAGATAGAGAGCTCTCGCAGGGCTTTCGGAGAAACTAGTTTCTCAAAGCTACTAACAAGATTCAGTTACAAATAATTCTATGTCCTGAACATGAGATGCAAGACAAATTGCATGAAGCACCTTTTGTGTGAAGGCTATCCAGTGATGAGGCTATTTGTGCCTCAACATCAGCTGCAACCTCTGGAAGGCACTCACGCAGCAAGGGTAGGTAACTGGCCATAAAGGAACTCTCTGCCATTGCAGCTTCCCTGCCCATCAAGCACCAACACAATGTAAGAGTAGATCGTGAAATAGACATAGCAGTGTCATCTCTCCAATTTCAGAAGCAACCAACCCTGCATAATGATTGCAGCCAATCATCATCCTAATGATTCCAACAGACCCTGGTGAATTTGAAACCATTGTTCTGCACTGATCTTAATAGATTGTAGTGAATCAAAATTCACCGTTTGGCCTGCTCCTGGCTGGCGGCCTTCTTTGCAGCTTCAGCTTCTCCATCTATACGCACCAAGTCATAGAGATGGAAGAAATCATGTATGCCATCCATGTGAGTGTCATCTGCAGCTACTCTTTCACCACCTCTCCGGCTCCTCCATACTTGCTCAAAACGTGCTGCCTTTGCAACAGCCTGCAAGATTTCCCACAGATTACATAAGACAATGAGCAAAGGAACTTCATGTGTTTCCTGTTGCATGCAGGCCTTCCACTTGGAAACACCACCCAAGCATTCCCACCACTAAATACAAAAAACACATTTCAAGAACCTTGTAAGATGCAATCTTTGTTTGTACGCAGCACAAAAAATGTGTGCATTTTCTTCCCTATAGAATACTGACCAACCAATATTTACCTGCCAATATCATGTGCTACAAAGATGAAATTCATATAGATAAGAGTGTGAAGCCAAACAAAAGGCTAGAAAGCAAGACAAACAGACGGAAAACAAAGGTTAAACACATGCAAAGACAAAACCTCTGGGGACTTAGCACCCTCAAGAGCTGGGTGAATAAGAAATAGATGTTTAGGGGTAGGGTTCAGGACCAAATTGCTGCACAGATAGATGATTCAACCTGGACACACAGAATTTCTTTAGATTGCAACTTCTGGTCCAAAAGAGACACATGAGTGTGAAGCAAAACACACAACAGGAATCATAAGGAACATTCCAGTGAATGGAAGGAGCAGGCAAAGCAGTGGTACCCCATGTTGTTCCTTAGCAGCAGCCAGTAAGTGTTCCTGTTTCTCCTGTATTACCCACATACAGATCCACCATCACATTTGTCTCTCAGGATCCCTCCAAACTGCAGCTGATGCTAACACTGCTAGCCATCACCCCAGTACCCATTGCCCAAACTAAATCATTGCAAAAGAGGGTGACAGCAGAGTTTATCCCACGAAAGACTCGTTGATGGATGTCATGCTGCACCTTACTCTTCCAACTCTCCTGCTGCTTCTTCCGATTCTCCCAAACATGCTTCTTGTCATTGACTTTCAACTGCCACAGCAGCACATTGTTGTCCCATTAAGTTCCACATCATAGAAGATCAGAGGAAAACAGTGATAGATATTCAATTTTCTTGTTACACCACCATACCCTAAAGAGAAGCCTCTAGAGATCTTTGCTTGGGATTTCAAACAAAGAGCATATACAGCCTTGTGCAACACCAGTAAGTCCTCATCGTATAGATTGTATTGTCAAGACACTCAACATCAGCAATAGTAATGAGAGGAGTTAGCCAATACACTGTGTCTGGGGGGGGGGGGGATTACCAGAAGAGATTCATAAAGTGGCACTCCCTTCTCTCCTGAAGGACTGATTGTTTCCACCCTCCGGAACAGCAACTTCTTTGAAACATCTTCAACTGCACATTAGTGTAAGCCTCAGTTAGTCGTAAACCCTAGCACGTATGTCTTCTTGTGAAAAAAAAGTGCAAAAGTGCAAGAAGTTATCATGAGCACCTGAGTTTTGTTCTTCACATGGAATCAAAACCTTATGCTGTGAAGGAATGCATACACCATGACGAAAATGTAAATGGGTGGCAGGATGTGCCTCAAGAGCTCAATTTGAAAGATAGACAAGACGTTGGAAGCAAGGGCAGAGACACGAACTGGCCAGAGATAGATGAGGTTCTTTGGAAGATAATGTCAAGGTGCCAATGTCAGGTTCATGGCGCTTGCTTGGACGCTCGCTTACCTCCAACCCTGCTCAGCACACAGTTGCAAAAAAAAAAGTCCAAAATGGGAACACAAACCCTTGCTCAACAATCAGAGATTGTTGCCATTGCCATTGCAGTGATGATGGCAATCTGTGCAGTGTTGTACAAAAAACACTCCCAACAGAAGTGCAGCACCATCCCCCTGTGGAATCCACAGAGCTGCTTCTGATATTGATTCTGTGCATTTAGAAAAAAACACTGCTGAAAGAACAAACTGTCACTAAGAAGAAGAAGAAGAAGAAGAAAAAGAAGAGAGTTGTCTTGTCTTTTCTTGTCTTACACAGAGTATCAATAGGTGCCTGCTCTCTTGCCCGCTTCACACGCACCAGTCTCGGCTTCTCTGCTTGTTGTTGTAATGTTCCTCCATCAGCAGACGCCATTCTTGCTGATACTTCTTCCTCTGACTTTGGCAACGAAGAAGAACTGGACTGTGCAAAGGGCGGCGGCTCCTCCTCAAGGATTGTTGACGAATTATTGTTATTGTTGTTGTTGTTGCTGTTGTTGCCCTCCTCCATCATATGCAGGACTCTTGCTGCACATGCACAACAACAATAACAACAGTAGTTGATTCACAGCAAAGAAAGTTGTCGCAAACCCTGCGCAAAACCATTCTTTATTGTCTCAACAACACGACAGTGTACTACAATTGCTATTCTTGTGAGCTCGCTCGCATCTTCCTCTCTCTCTAGGGTTCATACGAAACAAACTTCTTCTTCCCCTCTTGTTCCTCTTCCTCTTCCTCCCTACCCTACTTTTTCTCTCGTATAGGTTATCTCCTCTCTCACAGCAGACGAGAAACCGTCACTACAATATCTTCATCATCATCGCGTCTTGAGTATTTCGGCAGAGAAGAAGCGCACAAGAGATCCCGGTGAGTTTCTTCTTCTTCTTCTTCTTCTTCTTCTTCTTGTAAAACTTGTGTTGAGTCATCATCTCATGTATCCGGCAGAGCTGCTGCTGCGATGCAATGTTCGGCCTCGTTTGCACTCTTTTGTCTTTGCAGGAATGCAGAGAGAAGGTAAATCCGTTTGGGCTTGGCAGATTCGGTGAGTGCAAAGAAGCAGTAGGTCTATTCTCAGAGGTGATTTCTGCAACTTGGATGTGCGCAGGATGTGCTTTAGAGTGCTTTGGAATCGATTAGGACTATGGCGGGACTCATCAAGAACCTCCGTGTAACACAGACAGGAAGCGGTTCACGAACTCTGCAAGAGGCTCATCGACGATCTATGGACTTCTTCAGAGAGGCCTGTAGAGCATTGCCTGCTATTATGGACCGCTACAACTTGCAGGAGGTCACTACACTTGCAGATCTGCGCTCAAAGATTGCTGCAGAGTTTCGGAAGCATTCCAAAGTCTCCAATCTCAAGGTAACATGAATGCCCATAGGAATATCAAGGAATCTCAGATTTGATGATGATGATGATCATCATCATCAAGAAATCAATACATGTATATGCAGTCTGTATGGTATGCTCATTGATGGGTACTTCTTTTGCTGCAAGTGTATTGCAGGTTGTGGACATGTTGGTGTTCAAGGGGCAAGAGGAGCTCCAGTATTGTGTTGACCATTCGAAGCAGCGACACCATCTTCTTGGTCAGTACATCATTGGAAAGGAAGGGCTAGCTGGTGATGTCCACAAGCTTGGAGAGACAGATCATGGAGAGTCCGAGTTTTTGAAGAACTTCTATCGAGGCAACAACTGAGAAAAATCTGTATACCATGCTACAAAATTTCATGATCCTTCACTCACTCACTCACTCACTCCCTTGCCACAAAACCTATGATTCTTTGCTCCCTGTTGTTTGATTTTTTGTGAAGAGGACTTGAACCACAAAGATGTGCAGAAGTTTCCTTGTTGCTCATTTAACAATTTCCACTTTTTCTTCTATTGCTGTGTATTTCCATGTTGCTGGTGGTGCACACTTCAAGAAAATGTAATCCACTCTTCTGGAACTAGTGTGCATTGATTGTTGCACTATGATCTTGAAGAATAACACTCTGTTGCAATGCTCGTGTCATTGCAACACATTATTTGTGACTTATGAATTTGTCAGTTGAATAACATTCCAGATCAGATTGAGCTCTGGAAGAGTTGATACCTCTGATGCAACACAATGGAAAATGTTGCATGGTCCTCAATTGTTTTTGAGTCATCTGTTTGCATTTGCATTCAACTATTTGGAATTATTTTTGTCTTTTCCTGGTGATATGTTCTAAATCTGGCCCATGGATTGGTAGTAAGAATGTTGTAAACTCAACATGGGCTTCTTTGTCAGAGGTTTCTTTCATGACTCGAATGTGTGATTTTTACAGTGTGAAAGAAAGTTTGCACAAGAAGATTTTGTGCTTTTTATTTGTGCTTTTTACTCTGGAAGCTTTTGTCATTTGGCTTCTGAAAGTTTTGGAGAAAGAGGGACCCGAGTTTCTGAACCCAAGAGAAATGAAAGAATGGATGGCCTCATGTGTCTGTTTGTTTGATTCACTGTTGAGTTGATGATCTGTTCTGAATCCAGTCATGGATTGGTTGGTTAGAACATGCTAAACATGGCATTGGTTGGTTGTCAGAGGTTCATTTTCTCAGGATCCAAATGTGCTCTTTTTACAGGTGGAAAGAAAGTTTGCACATGAAGAGTTCATCCTATTTTTGCACTAGACGTTTTGTGTTTGGCTCCTGAAAGTCTTGGAGAAACAGAGACCCAAAGTTTCCGAATCCAAGAAAAAGGAGAAAAATGGATGGACTGATGACTGTATGTTGGTATGATCCACCAGTGTTTGTGCATGGGCAAATTCTTGTTGTATGCCCAAATTGTGAGCTTCCAAGCATGAATGGTTCTTGACTCCAGCGAACTCTAGTGATGTAATTGAATTAGCTGAAGAGTAAGGTGATGTGAAGTGTGATGTTTACAACAAATGGCTAATGCTATCCAGGGAAAGTGTGGCAGCAGAAACTCAGGATGCAGATTTTTTAATAAAGGTTTGCTTGAATCTTGAGCAGATTATTACATACTTATTTACACCCACCATCAGGAGCTAATAAAGCCAGTGGGTAGTCATGGCAGCTTGCCACTGCAATTCATGGTGATTAAGGTGATGGCCTAACACTTTGTGAGAGGAACTCTAATTAGGTGATGACTGCACTCATTGTCAATTTATCTTCAAATTGTTGTTGTAGAAATCTCTCTGCAATCTCATAGATATGCAGTTGGAAGCAAAACTCCAAACACTTTTGAATCTTGTTTTTGAAAGCTAGCCAGGAGTAATCTGGTGAAGGAATCTGGTTCAGTTTTGTGCAGAAATTTATGGTTTTTAAGATATTCCTGCAGGTGGTCTTGGTAAGAGAACTTCACGAGGTGTTTTACTAATGTGCCATACCTTGGATTGCCTTCTCATTTACAGGCTCAAATTCAGTATAAGAAGACAATCTTCTAGGGACTTGCCCTCATATCTCATCTACCCACATGGTTGTGTTGTGCTGTTTAGGATTTTGTAGGCTTGATCTGTGTGTTTGGGCATGATGGGGTTGTAGACTAAGTGTTACAGCAATGGAATGCATTTCTTTCTTGTCAACCAATTCTTCCATTGTTTTTATGTGTGACTTTTTTCCTATGTCTTGTGAATGTTTGATTGTTAGAAATCAAATTCTAAGCATTTCTTCATGAAGAGTAAGGGAGGGACCCTAGCATCCAAGCACATCTGAAGCTCCTTTCCTGAGTACCTTGTAAGATTGTAAGATTCCTCTGTTGCAAAATTAGGTTAAAAGTAGGTTTAATTGTAGAATTATAATTTGCTGCTCAAGCTAATTAGGTTTAGAAAATTACTACATACATACATGATTTGCCAACTTTCTTAGTACACATGTCTGACTATTAAACTTGCTACATTTTTTTTTTTAAAAAACTATAAAATAGCAATAAAATAATCCAAGTACCAAAGTCCAAACTGTACCCCCAAAAAATTAAAATTAAGATTAAAATTAAAATTAAAATTGAAAGCCATTTGCCTAGAAAACCCATTAAAAAGAACAAAAAAAAGCCCTTGAAATTAATTTTTTAAAAAGAAAAGAAATAAGATACTAAAAAAACGTTATTGGCAGATAGGGAGTAAGTTATGTAACCCAACAAGATTCTGACACTTGTCAGCAACAGCACTGTACTTTTACACGTGCCAGAAAACCCCTGACCCCGAACGTGGATGATTCTCTCTAAACATGGATGTATAATGTGAAGTGGAAGAAGGAGGGCGAGGTGACTGGATGAAGAACATCCGCTTCTTTCAGAAGAAGAAAAAGAGGAGGAGGAGGAGGAGGAGCAGCGAAGAAGAGACGAAGAAGATGTTCCTCAGCGATCGGTTGCAACGCCCTCGGAACCAAATCCTTCTCTGATGTTTCATTTCCATATTTGCAGCGGATGCTGTCGGAGATTATCTGCTTGAAATTTGGAGTTTTTTGATGTATTGGATGCTAAGATAGAGACGAATTTGTGGCCCTTTGGTGAGCTTTCTTCTTCGGTGACGGTTCTTCACCCGGTACCTATGCCTCTCGTCGCAGAAGAGAGACTATTAAGAAGTAAACATCTGCTTGATGTTTTGGTTACTGAGAATCGAGCCGAAATTCTTTTTTTTCTTCAGAATTTTTCTGCAGAGGTGCAAAGGATTTCTTTCTTGCCTTTAAGCTTAAATGAATTTGAGCAGCAATTGCAGTGTAGGAACCTTGAGCAGTAGAGAGGGTGTATGAATCCATCCTTGAGTACGAGCTTTGGTATTTCTTTGTTCCGCTGGAATGTGAAGTTGCAAAGTACTGTGAAGAAAGAGCAGAAAAGAAGTCTGGAAGAGACACTATCGACAGGAGACATGCAAAGGATGAAATCGATTCCAGGCGTGAGATTGAGCTCATTTGCTCATTCTCCTCTTTCTCAGACTCGTTTGCTTCTTCTTCCTTCTTCCTCCAAGCAGATCTGTTTCGTACCAGGACAGAGATCATCACAACTCTACCATGTGAGGAAGTTCACTGCTGCATGCTATCATCAAGAAACAAGGAGTGAATGGAAGCGCACATGGAGTCATCTTCTTCTTCGGCCTTTAGCGAGTCTTCCAAGAGCAGAAACGAGCAGAGCGGCACCGGAGACGAAAGAACTGAGCGAATCTCGAGAAACGAAGGAGGGATTGGCATCCTCCTTGGCGTATGATGCGACCAAGGAGAAAGACGACCGAAGTCAGCAGCCTCCGGAAACAACAGCAGCAGCGGAGGAAGAGGAGGAGGCTGGATTGGCGTGCACGGATGATGATGCGACCAAACCTGACAAACCTGAGATGTGCACAGCCGATGAATTGCACTATGTATCTGTTCCTGGTACAGATTGGAGGCTGGCACTATGGCGCTACCTCCCTGCTTCTGACGTAAGTGTTCCTCAAGCGTTGAATTTCTGTAGCAGCTGTCATGAAATCATCACTGCAAGAGAGAGACACCGTGCAGATGCAAGAATTGTTACAATTTCAGATGTGTCCTAACCTAGTTGCAGAAGATTTGTTTAAAGATGTTTATTATGAAGGACAGTCAAGCCTTGAAACTGGGCAATGAATCTACTGTGCACAACAGAGGCAGCAGCAAACAGCATTTGGGAATGAGACCAGGAATGCTACTACATTGATGTCATGCAACTTCATGCAATGTGTGTGTGTGTGCGCATTGCATACAGGCACCGAAAAGAAGCCATCCCATCTTGATGCTTAGTGGCATTGGCACAAATGCCTTCTGTTTTGACCTTGATCCCAATGTGAGGACACTATCATCTCTCCCATCTCCCAAACCCTAAACCCTAAACCTTCTGGAAATCTGTTTTCTGCTTCACTACCTACTTGATGAAATTGTTGCACATCGATAGCAAAGAAGGGTTCATGTGTTTATGCCTTGCTTCCTGAATCATTCTATGTGCAGTTTGATTGAACCAGGATTTATAGAGGAATGCGTGAATGATCTGGACACATGCAACAGGTATCACTGGCACGTTACTTGTCTGGAGCAGGTTTTGATACATGGATTCTAGAAGTTCGGGGAGCAGGGTTGAGTAAGCGGAGGGGTGAGCCTACTGCTGCTGAGCTTGGCAGTGTAGATGGAGTCCCTAGCAGAGCAGTTGAAGACACTCTGGTCTCATCGACAATCAAGAGTGCGACAAAGGTGAGTTCACATATGGAGAAGCACATTGATAAGTCAAATGAAGGAAGGGATGAGAATGGGGTGGCTTTGGAAAATGATTCAACAGTATCTGATGGATCAACCCGATCAACTTCGACAGCACATGAAAAAATTGGACCTTCAACAACAGATGCAGCAATAACGGCAATCAAGCAGAAAGAGGAAGCCTCAGCAAAGGATGAACCTGTAAAAACCTGGAACTCAAGCATGGTATTGCAGGTTTCAGAAAAATACAAGCGTCTGCTACAGGTTGACCAGTTATGGCTCTTCTCCAGCAAATCCATCAAGAAGGTCAGTGTGTGATGTTCTCAGTACTGTCCTCTCTGATCTCTGAGTGCATAACCTCACAAGGTGCTTGACTGATATTTAGATTTCAGCCTGTGTGGATGTGTAGCTGCACAATTAAGTTCTATCTCACCCTGTTATTTCTCCAATGTCTTCCACAGTTGTTGAGCTATTGGCAAGCTGTATTCCTGTTCAGAGTCTGGGTTTCACCATGAAGTTTAGTCTCTGGATAGGGCTGAAGCAATAGTCAAGTATATGTCATTAGAAAGCCCTCTCCTACAAACCTTGTCTCTTTCACTGCTCTGTCTTCTTTCTCCTGACTCTCCCTGGCAATTGCTGTGAGATCCTTGTTATTAATGTGGTTGTTTCCTATTTGATGTTTGATTAGTCCTAATTCAGTTATTGTAAACAGTACAAAGATTCACCTCTCATTCTAGAGGTCCTGTTTCTGACACATCACTTTTAGAGGACTATCCATCTGTTATATGGCTCTTTGGTTACAATGCTGCATGAGTTTGCAGATCTCATCCCTTTGGACTGAGCACATTGGGAAGCTGCATGAAAGGTTAGCTTCAATTTTGACAGGTCGTACAAGTGATTCTCTGCTCATGACACAAATATCATCTGTGACAAAGACAGTAACTCACCTGCTGGAAGAAGGTCAGCGTACCATGTCACCAAGTTTTTCTAACTTACAGGTACAGTATTTTCAATTTGTTCAGCTTTACCTTAATGCTCTCTACTAATGAAGTTGTGAGCTCCATTTCCTTTAGTGAGCATGACTGTCAGTCAAGTGTATCAAACAGCAGATTTCACATTCCTATCAATTGGTTGCTTTTGAAGCTGTGCTTCCAACGTCAGAGGCTCATGTCAAAATCATATCAAGATGTCTGTCTAGGGATGATAACTCATAAGCTTACAACAGCTTAGAAAGGGATAAGGAGAGAGAGAATAGAAACATTTTCCTTAAAGAGTTTCAGGAACCAGACAAACATCACAAAGCCAAGTTCACTGTGCGGAGAAAGCTAGAGGTTTCCTCTGGGGTTCTCCTTACTTTTGGGTGTGCAGGAAACATTTAGATGTTGACATAGGTAGCTGTGAGGAGCTCACATGCATGAGATCAATGAGATATACCTCTCAGCAAGAATTACAGACTCAAACTTTGGAATTGTCTTTTGCAGGATAGGTTGAATACTACTGTTGGCAGTGTTCAGGAGATGATTGCGCTGAGCAGGAAGTATGACTGGGACTTTGACAATTACCTTGAGGAGGATGTTCCAGCAGCGGTAAAGTATATCCTTAACCCTCTAATTCTGGACTCAAGATATTCAAATTCTGTTGCAGGCCTATAAGCTTTACAACCATGAGCTAACTGATAGCATAATATGGTAGAGGTGCACCTCTCAGAATTTTGGTGAATACAAGTGCAATGTCAAATGAATGACACAAATGCTTCCATTTGGAGTGTTGGTATCGCAGGGTTATATAGGTTGAGGTCAATCTACTGGGGGCCTGTAGATACTGCATTTATTCAGTTTGGAGACCTCCCAAGTTAACAGCACCACAAAATTTATAGAGCTTGCCCCCAGAGGGAGGGAGTACCTACAGCTTAGGGAAGATGTACTGAGTCATGTCAGATCTGGTTGGTGTTAAAAGTTACTTTTTTCAGTTTTGAGCTGGTATGGGATTTGCAGATGGAGTATATGAGGACTCACACTGAAAGCATAGATGGCAAAGTCCTGGGTGTAGGTCATTCAATGGGAGGCATCATTCTGTATGCCATGCTTGCTACTCATGGTAGGTGTATCTAGATCTCAGCTCTACCATATTGGAGGAGTGTCAGTGAAAAACTTTCTCCTTCTACGATAGCAAGGAGTTTCCATGTTCTTCTAGTCTGAGATTCATTATGTTTCTGTTGCAACTTAAGTGACTATTTGCTAGGAACTGTTCCTGTTGTAAGAGAGAATGTTAGAGCATTGTGACTGTACCAAGCATCTATAAGATGTGAATGAGTTACTGATGCACAAAATACATAAAGCTCAGAACTGCAAGAGTTCAAGCCAGGGTCAAGCAAGCAACTCAACCCCAAAAGGTGGTGATTTTGAGTATGGTCCTCTATCACACCAATGATGTGAAAGCATCTATTCTGGCTGAGTAAGGAGATTCATAGATCTGACAGCTTGGAGAACCAATGAACCTGAAAGTATAGCTTGCAACGTGGCTGCATAATTTTAGTACATAATGCAGGACTCTTTCAACTGTCTGCTGCATTTTGCACTTTTTGCCTACCACTAGGAATAATCTCAGTACTAATGGGTGTTCAAAACATGCTTTGAACCTGATTTCATTGTTCTATTTGAATGTATTCCTAAGATATATGGTCATGTCTGAATTAAAGAGTTCAACACACGTTTGTTATCTAATGCATAGCCATTGGTGTGCATGGTTTTCAGCAGAAAAAGTAGGTTTGGCAGGAGCTGTGACAGTGGCGTCTTCATTAGAGTACGGCATGTCTGATTCCTCCCTCAAGCTGCTTGTCCCCTTTGTGAGCAGCTGCAACACCTTTGGCAAAATTTATTCTCTTAATGTGCTGTATGTTTGACATAAAGATCTCTGCACCTCCAAAATTGCTTTCCAATCCCTTGAGGTTTCTGTCAACATGTCACTAAATTAGAGGTGTTAAACGATGAGATGCCTGTACTCTGTGGAGGGGGGAAGTTTATCTCTTGTACTCAAAACACATCATCACCACTGTGTAGGATGCACATTGCAGTGATGGGTCTTGTATGTATTGTAGGCATTTTTTTCTGTAGCACACTATCTGCACCCAGGTGTGATTTACATGGAGAGCTACATGAATGCTTTCTACCTTGCATTTGTCAACCCTAAATTTGCAATCTTTGTCAGAATTGCTCTAATATTGGAAAATGTCAGGCAAATCCAGCTCAGTTGCTGAACATACCTGTAGTGCCCTTGGGACTACTTATGAATGCTGTGCATCCTTTGGCAACACGACCACCATATCCACTGGCCTGGATAGGGTACCATGTCTCAGCACAGGGGATGATGGATCCTGCTCTTTTCCAGAAGCTAGTGCTCAGTAACTTCTGTAAGTGGTCCACCATTGGGATGATCTTCTTTCAAATCAATTAGAGATCCATAGACTAGATGCATGCTTGTGTCAAAAAGTTCTCATCTCTCAGAAATGGTGATGCAAACACAATTTCAGTTACTGCTTTTGTTTTGTCTTCTTGACATATCTGAGTCTATGCTATTCCAAACTGTGTACAATATTATGAACCTGGTTGGATGGTGACAATCTTGTCTTTTTCATGGAAACTGAGTCAGCAGGTGGATGGTAATGCAGGTACTATTCCCATGAAGCTGTTGCTTCATTTGACCACTGTGTTTCAGCCAGGAGGCTTGCGGAATCGAACAGGCTCAGTCCTATACAAAGAAGGGCTTCAGAAATGCCAAGTACCAGTGCTTGCAATTGCTGGTGACCGTGACATGATTTGCCCACCACCTGCTGTTATTGGTAACCTCTAAGATCTTACCACATGCAACTCAGACAGTTTACTATGATTTTTGATTCATGTGTCTGAAGGAGGGGAGCCGTTTCTCCAAGTAGTGGGATCTGCAATGGTTTTCATTAGACAGTTGATTTCTACCCACATTTGTATTCTCAAAATTTGCCTAGATTCCAACTGTTTCTCTGCCCTCTCCAACAGCATACACATCCATGTAATATCAAGCTTTTAGGTAGGTATGCCAAGAGTAGAAAAATGCCTTGCAGGGACAGCTTGAGTACCAGCAGTGTCAGTATCTGGACATCATTTCTAAGCAACTAGAATTTTACAAGTGATGGGATTTTTGAGAATCTGTGCATTTTTTTACTGTGGTTGGAGGTTGCTATATGGGAAATTGGAATGATTAATTTTGGCTTATATCATGGTTCATATGCTTACAGATACTCTTAACTCATTTCCAAAGGGTGCTATTTACAAAGTGTTTGGTGGAGCAAATCGACACTATGGCCACTATGACCTTCTTTGTGGACGCACCGTACGTTGTGTGACACTCCCTCTCTGAAATTCTTTTTGAAGTGCGTGTCATTAGTCAGATTTGCAAGTTTCTAATTGAGAAACTCATTTGTGTACTTTTTGTTGAGCAGGCTAAAGAAGAAGTTTTCCCAGAACTGCTTAATTTTCTGGAGAAGTGTGATGCTGTGAAGTCCAACAGGAAGCAATCAGTAGCAATGGTGGCAATACCAGGGCAATGAGACTTTTCTTTCTTCTTCTTATTGGATAATTGAAAGGATACACCTGCACATGGATTCAGCAAGTGACCACTTTTAAACTCACCATCTACAGGAAAACATTCAGAAGATTCCAAGTGCTAAAATCCCCAAAATGAAATTTCTCTATGTTGAGCAAACGGTTGGTCCTTCCAAGAGAATCTTGAGCCTTTGTTCTTCAGAATGACCGAACATGTGAGAAATTAATTTGCATTGTTGTTAAGATCTTGGAAGGTTTCAGATATCAAAGTTTGTACTGCAAAATTGCATATATGATAGTAAAAATTTCTATTGAGACAGCCTGCAAAAAGTTTAGGGCAGTTCCTGAGGATTGTGTCAATACCTGTGTACTTTTGGTTGGCTTTATCTATCAAACATAGCATACTTCTGCCAAAAAAGATCCCCTAGAAATAGAAAAAAACTTAAAAAGCTTTTCAATGAAGGATATTGAAACTTTCAGTATGTAAGCAAATCCAATGATAATGAGAGCTTGCCACACGTTCAATTTGGCATCCAAAAGAATGGAAAAAAGAGTAAAGCACTTTTCTCCTAATATATTTTGCAAAATTCTGATATGTCAATTCAGATTCAAGTTTTCTGCAAGAAATTACATGAGATGCATGCTCCTTAAGCTCTTCTCTTCTTGCATTCAATTGCTATTTGCAATTTGCAATTGATAACACGATTTCTTGCAGATTCAAAAATATCCAAACTCAAATCTAAAAGTTATGTTTACATTCAGAGATAATCCATGTCCAAATGTTGAATAGGTGATGGCACACATATTTAGTGCCAATGAGAAAGGCAGGCAAGATGCTGGGTTGCTGCCAAAAATCATCACATGAAACAGGTCATTCAATGTTGATAACAATTCTTGATATTAGAGATTTTCTAACATACAGCAGTATGTTGCTCACAAATTGATCAATGCAAAAACTAAGCAAATATCTCATTATTGAAATATGATAATGTAGAAAACACAAGAGTTTCATGTTCATTGTACACAGAACCCTAAACCCTTCCATGTTCGCCGTAGAAACTCATCATCATCTAGATAGGTAAAACAACAGTGAACCAATTGAAAAGATCCTTTAAAAATGTCATGTTCATGAAAATTACCCCATTTAGAACAGCATTGAGACCATTGTTTAACAATCAATGAGACCACAATCACAAATTGTGCAACCATTGTGAGCTCACAACTTCAGTAGTATGTCATGGTAAAGGTGCCACATCACAACTCGTAACCCTATCTATGATCATTTCATTGTAGCACAAAATGATGGATTTACTAACCTATAAAACCTTGTGAAAGTGTATAATTTATTAGAAAACCTTGTGCAAACTGGCACTGCAATAAACTTGGGACACAGTATGTTCACCTCCCATGAAGAAAAACACTACCTTACTGCATCAAACCAAACAATTCAGAATTCAATAGACTCCATTGCAATCATTGCATGAATGTCCACAATCATTGTCTACAAAGGAATCACAGTACAGTGCCAGAGTTCAGCCCCATCTGTTCTGAATCCACTCAACATCTCTGTAGCCCACCAGGATCCTATAAGATGATTATCGGCATATTATTGAAAGGCTTGCTTCCAACATCCACAAAACTCCACCAAAAAAAAATAAAAATTTGAGCTCCAAACTAAGTTTGAACTTGAAGCTATTCTCATTACATCTATGGGATCATTAACACCCAGCACCCAAGGCCAATACCTCCTCTATTTTGTACACAGAAGATCACTAGAACTCACAGCTAACATCAAGCCTGTTCCAGTTCTCACCAATGATATTCCATGAAGCTGGGTGCTACGTCTCTTACAACTGCTCTGCACACTGTGGAGGATATGAACTCAGACATGCACTGATTATTTAAATTCACTCTCCAGAATGGCAGCTGCAAAGCAATATAAGTTGAAACTAAAACAGCAGCAGATCACTGAAACTTGCAGATGAAAAGAAAAATCCATTCTCTTGGATTTTTTCAACAAACCACACCTGAAAAATGGCCACTAACCTCTCCTCTCCTAAACTGCACCAATTTCATTACTTTACCAATTTCCTTCCCTTACTGCAAGGATGTCCATTTCCTGGTTGGACTTATTGTACAATTTTTGAGCTTCTTCATCACATCACATATCTTTTCTGTGTATGCTTCCTGGGCTTCCTGCTTTCTCTATACCAGAGACCAACCAATTGCCCCAAAAGAGTAAAAAGGGTTGGCAGCACAACAAATCCAGCAGTACAGTTCAATTGTTGTTGCTGGTCTAAAACAGGTTTAAGTAATTTAAAAGCATTTAGAAACATCAACTCAATCACTGACTGCTAAATTATCTGGTCTGCAGTTTCAGGATTACCAACAATACTTCTGTAAGTCCGGAGTATTTCCAGAGGAGCGGAGCACATTGTCAGCAGCTTGCCAAAGCTCATAATCCTTGGAAGCTCTGCTCTCCTATTCGTTATTCTGCAAAGCAGAGTCTTAGTATAGTATTCAGCTGCACCTGAAGTCATTTTCTCAGAGAAAGTACATGCAAGGCTCCAGTTTCTTATGATGTAATGCTTATCGCGCAACAATTCAATGGCACAGATCATAAAAAAGATCTGTAAGCTAGCCAGCCATGTTTTGCAATCTCAAGCCATCTTAAGAATTCACTAAAAGAGGTTGAAGAGAAGATTGTCCCCAGCACCTCTAACCAAATCTCGAAGATTGGATATATGAAGGTCACCATAAACAAATGAACGGAATTCATGTTTTCTCTTCAACCCTCAAGTTTTCGCTTCCCAATTAGAGGTGTGGTGCACACCTTCTATGGCTGTTGCTTGTTGCAGTAGTCATTCCCCACCTCCTTAACACTTGAGTAACATCCCACAAACTCATTCAGGCTTTATCAGTTTGCAGGATTTATTTGAACCAAGAAATAGCCCAGTAAAGGCCCTTAAAACCAATAAAAGTAGTATGGTCTCAAGATGTGTGAAAAAAAGCCCTATCACTCCCAGTGAGTAGCATATTGGCCTCAAAAAATGTGTACAAAATGCACAAGTGCAGTTCATGTTCTCTCTCCTGTCTATGTCAAAAGCTCAGGAGGAATAGCAGTCTCCAGAATTTCATCCGGTCAAAAAATTCTCATCTACAGTGTTCTTGATTCTCTGAAGGCTATTGGAAGAAACAGTGGAATCAATTTTCCAACTGTATTCCAATATCCCAATTCAAGAATTTTACAAGAAGAACATCTCATGGAAATGTAAAAGATCATCAGATCACTTGTTCAACAGAAGAACATGCTTTCTTTTTCTTTCATTTTGACAGCAGGAATGCTAGGCATTGGTTTCCCTGCACCGCCACTTCGGGAACTTCTCAGTGAAGCTGTATCAGAACCAGTCTCCATGTCAATAAGCTTCCGGAATCTTGAAGCAACAATGTGTGCATATGCTGCTGGTGCCGCTGCATTCAAACAAAAGCCAAATTTCAGTACAACATCCTCTTTTAATTGTACGACATCAAGATATTATCTAATGGAGAGTTTTCATTTTTGAAGTTGTATGCACTTACCTACAGCTACAGCAGTTGTGCAGCGTGCAAACCTGTATCATGAACTCCAAGTTTACACCACCAGGATCAGATAACTTGGTAAACCCACAGAAAATATCCAGATCAGCAGGAAAATCAGATAAAAACAGATAAGCTACACAAATCAGCTATTACTTCTTATTTCAAAAACATAAGATCAACAAAGAAAAACAAAGAGTCTCGGGGCTGCTTACGCATAGCACAAGTGGTTTGTCAGCTGCTGAAGGTCATCAGGAGTGAATCTTTCGTTCTCATTATAGAGAACATGGTAATGCGTTGGTCGAGTTGTCCCCTACGTTAAGTATCAATTGGTTATGTTAAAAATTCATGTAACCAATAAAGAAAGTAAATTGCATCATGAAAAAACAAGGTACTTCATGGTTAAGATACATACAATGAGGCCAGCATGGCTGCAGAGGAAGAAGTCATAATTCGTAGGATGGCACACATCCTTATCAATTATCGTACCTGCGGAAATTCTAGTAGTCAGGATTTTGGCAATTCCCATTGGAGGTCTGTTGTATAGTACTCTGGAAAGAGCTTTGCCTTGGAACTTACCGGGTTGAACATTGTCATTCTTATCAATTATCGTACCTGCAGAAATTCTAGTAGTCAGGATTTTGGCAATACCCATTGGAGGTCTGTTGTATAGTACTCTGGAAAGAGCTTTGCCTTGGAACTTACCGGGTTGAACATTGCCATTCTTCATGCATGGTGAGTTTGGAACTGGAAAGAACCGAGTATTATGTCGCTTTTGAGCAACTATGAAGGTGATCTTTGGGTGGTAGCCACTCTCCAATGCCTCACATGCCTGCAGGATCAAAGCAAGTTCACAACAAAGGACAGGACATCAAGGAAAATTTGACATGACAGTTCAAATATGACAAGTCAAACACTCATCACTGGAAGCTATCTCAAGATTAAAATAAAACACAACTTTGCTGCAATCACCTTGAGGAAAGCAGTCACCTCCAAGTCCAGACACTGATCAAACTGTGATTCACTGACCCCATCCCTGCACAAATATATAATTGCCAAAAACATTGATTAGAGAACCCCCCAACCCCCATGGTTCCATCACAGAGTTGATTTCCAAATAACTTAAAAGCAAAAAGCCCATCTCTCACAACCAAAACATTAGGCCAAACCTGTAGACAATGATCTGCTGGGGCTTTCGTTGAATTGCTGGTCCTGTGTATGACTTGTAGAAATCAACCAGAAGCTCTCTGCAGTCCAATTGGCCATCATCAATAAGGATCATAACCCATACCGATACTGTTTCTCAAATGTAAAATTAAGAGGAAAAGTAGTGACTCACTTGACCATTCCGCCTCGCTGCCCATCCACTTCCTCATAAAGCCCCTCAATCATCTCCATTTTAGAAGGCTGGGTCCTTACCCGAGCAGAGTATAGTCCTGAAACTTTTGGCCAATCCTTGGATGCTACCACCTTCAGTAACACAACAAAGTCAATAGATACAAAGGCAAACTAAGTACATGGATGCCCTAGGCACAGTAATCCAACTCCATACAACAGGAGTTGGCCATTGGACTCAGTTGAAAAGCCAGTGGCACAAAGCTACCATGCATAGGATTATAACTGAACTGTGAACAATTCACAAATCTAGGAAAGACTTACAGCCGCAACTGATGGGGAATCCACATCACCAGGCGATCCATGGGAAACATCCATTCCAAAGATCACTGTGGATGTCCCCAGAAACGTTGTCATCTCAGGACCAAGAGGAGAGTTGTACCCACCCAGCTGCACACATTATCTCATATCATGTTGTTACGACATCCCTAGAAATAACATGGTAGATGGGATGAAAAAGTCAATGGCACACTTCAAATCAACCATTGATCTCAAATTGCCAAAACAGAACAAAATACCTTGAGGTTGATTTTGAGGGCAAGATTTCCAAGATACTGGTCATTTAACTGTCGTGGCTTGACCATACACTGCGATGCAACTCCTACTACGACTTCACACATCTTCTTGAAAGGAACTGTTTCCACAGAGTCTCACATCAGGTTATAAATTCTTGTCTCACTACTACAGTTCACCTTCTCTTAACTCATGCGCAACTCTGTAATTTGATAATTAAAGAGGCCTGGGAGTTTTAGAGAACAACAGGATAGAGATAGGATGAGAGTTACAAACCATAAATTTCACTATCCTTGTCAGGAAGTATGGCCAGAATGAACATAGGGCGGGAACGGCCCAGAAGTTTAAACATTTGTTTCACACGCTCTTCAGCTGGAAAATGCAGATTGTTCTGTGGCTCCTTCTCAACAGCTACTGGCTCTGACAGTCTCTGCACACAGCATTTGTCATGGGCATCAGCACAATAACAAACTAGACAACTGTGAAATCAGATCAACAAGCCTTGCATCTTAGGTAAGCAGAGATGCTGCAAATAGTTAAGACCTCTGTATACCACCCTTATTTGGATGCAGATGAACTCTGTAGAAACAAAAAGCAATGATTTGATTGGCAGGTCTGTAGACAAAGAGGTACCATCCCACGTCTGTTGCAGGCCTGGACCAAACTTTGGGCAATGTTACCCCCATCATGGCAACGGCCATCAAATACTGCCACAACCCAGTTGGGTATATTACACCCCTGCATCAATTGCTACACACACCACAATTCCATAACCAGGTCAGATAGGAAGTGTTCTAACCCTTAATTAAGAGGTACAACAAGAACCTCTCAACCAAGAGATGGTACTAAAATCAGAAAACTTCTTACTTCAAAGTATCAAGCTTCTTATGGGAAAGGTTATGAAATGAAACCTTATTGTTGAAATTCCATTTTCCATCCCTAGGGTTCTCTTTTCTTCCCTCTCCAAACACTAGCTGCATTAGCAAATTGACAACCAGATCAGTTTTAGAGAAGAAATACAATTCAGTACATCCAAAAAAGATTAGGAAACCCATAAGCTCTTTGGTCTACAAGCTAGACTATCTACCAACATACCCAAAGAACAAGAACCAGAATGTTCAAAGTCTAGAGGGGTAAGGAACTAATGGGTATAGGTGGGGTCAGAGCATACGTACAGTTGGGGCATCCAGAATTCTTGCAGTGACTTTCAACAACTGGGGATTGAAATTCAGACCAAATTCCCGAATGAGCTCATCAGAATCATATTTGTTCACCGCCATAGCCTGTCAAATTAGTCAAGTACATGTAAATGGCATTGCTTGTGAGGCACTTGCAGAAACAGATACATAAAAGCTATGTGGGTGTAGCAACACAGTCCAAAAGGTGAATCAGAATTACATCTTCACAAACATGTCTGCGGTCCTGTGGGGATTGCTTGCCAATTTCAATTTGCTTCTGTCGCTGCATGCGAGATAGTGCCTTGGTGTACCGTTGCCCCTCTATAATCTTGCAAAGCTGTAACACATGCAACTGTTGATTACTTCCAGGCCCCATTATGTAGCAATAGCAGGCAATTAAAACCACAAGGACAATTCTAAAATTTAATAGGCAGTCATAGGAAAGTGAACCATGCCTCTAAGGGGATGTAAGTTGGCTTCTTCTTGCTACCAACATCAAGAGCAGGGGCATTGGGGTATTTCAAACGATGCTTGTAAACCTCCCAGTAATAGTCTGCAACTGAAACCTCTTCAACTTCCCCAGGATTCTGCCTTGACTTCTTGGAAAAGCTGCATTCTTGACACTTCAGTGTTACTAACCTATTCACCTTTTTCTTATTCAGGCAGGTCAAGTAGCATACCACCATCTCTGAACTTCAAAAATGGAACAATAAACCTATCTATATTGTCAGATAAAGTAAACATGAAACAGCAAAAGGATTTAATGTTCACGTGAGATCTTTGCATGCACGAGGGCTAAAGCCTGTGACAGTATGTGTGCGGGAGACTCTCATGTGAATGGTCTCCACCTTCACCTTCTTCAGCAGACTTTTGGCCTGCAATTTGACATGACCAGTACAATCTGGTTAGTCCAAACACCTGACAAGGGCACAACACAAGAAGACTAAAAGAAATTGACTAAAATTGCTTTAGGGTGACAAGCAGGCATATGCACTGAGAGAACACATATATCCATACAGGTTTATCTTATGAAATGCAACTGGTAGGAATACCTTGTTCCAGCCTCTCTCATCCATCCTTTCAAGACCACCCCGCAAGTTCAGCTTCTCCATGAGAAACTCCTCTACCATGATGGGCTTGATCACAGTTGTCATTGTAGTATCTGCCTCCACACATTACATAACATCTCTTTACATCAAACAACTGACTTTAATGCAACAAAGCACCTGCACTGCACAAAAAAAGCACTGCATTGTACTGCCAACCCAATACTGGCTTTACAGTGATGTACCAAGGTTGAGGGTAAGGCCAGCCTTTGTCATCCTTATGCTCGAATGAAAGCCCCGCCACGCTTCCACTCCTTCTCCAAGGTTCCCAAGCTGGCCAAGTGATGGGTGAAAGAAGTTATCCCTCACTAGAAGATAACCCCTGACACCACCAGAATATAACACATCAGACTACCAGTAATTCTAGTATTTGAGACTTGGTAACACACCAATCAGGCACACTAACAGCCCAAACTTATACTCTGCTCACAGTAGTTACCAGAGGGCACATAAACAAGCTCCAATTCAGTCCAAAGCGACTGTATCAAAGGAAAAATGGACCTTACTTCGAGGATGCACTTTCCCGGAGGACTATGTCAAGCACTCGAAGCGCATCTTGTGCTCTGTCAACCTGAGCACCAGGAAGTCCTCTCAGAACATCATCAATAGCCCTCATGTTCACCTTTGCTGCAAAATCTATGCGCACCATAAAATCTCGGGCCCGCCCAGTAGTTCTACGTTTCTTCTGCAATGCACCCTGATCCTCTGGACTACCTGCACGGGAATAAACAATAAATTGGATGAAATCAAGCAAAAGCTTGCAATACAGCACATCAGCAAGCCTTTCCAAGAGTCATGCTTTCACATAATGAAATCCACCTGAGCATTGCAAACCTGGAAACTTCTTAAAGACAGAACAACAACAGTGAGCTTTCCAGCATGCCAACTCTTTAACAAAAGATTTCACCATCATACCTGGTGGAGGACTAACAGCATGTGGACTACCCTCTTGTGGGCTGTCTCCAGGCCGTCTTCCCTGTTCTCCAGGTCTTCAGCCAAGAAAAGCGATCTCAATTAAGCTTCTTAAAGATCCTGATGCTCACATGTATGTATTCCTGGTAGAACTGCTTTTTCCATAGGCTTCTCATGAAATACTATGAGTAGCCAATACATTGAAGAGCATCTGACTGCCATAATGGCTGCATATTGTAAAGAATAGTGTACTGCAGAGATTCACACCTTGCAGTTAAACATACTTGCAGAATCAATTCAGGACCTTCACCAGTTCAATCACACAGACCAGAGGTAAAACCCGAATGTGAGGACTACCCATTAGATATGATGGCAGATTTCGAAGCCCCACACACAGAGCACAGGTAAAACCGCGAAACATGGACTACCTATTAGGCATGATAGCACATTTGAAAGTCCCCCACAAAGAACGAGGGTAAAACCCCAAAACAAAGACTACCCGTTAGGCACTCCAGACACATTTCAAAGTACCCTTAAACCTTCTTGAATGATCAGAACAAAAGCAAGTGGAACACTTCTCCAACAACACCTATTATGATCATCAAAATCTGTCTAAAAGAAGATAGTTTTGCACACCTACAAGATCTTGTCCTCACATAGAAGATGCACATCTTGACATACTTCACAGCAAATATTGGACAAAACAACCTTAAGGACTCAAGGAAACTTTAATTTCCAAGAGAGTTATGAGGAGAGACGCACTTGAAAGAAGGTCCCCTTTCATCGTCAAGAAAGACAGGATACTCCTGCTGGTTGAAATTCAGCGGCCCGCTGGTGAACAGACTCTTCTCGCCGTCGTAAGCCCCTCGCTTCCCTTTGAATTCCGCGGCGCCGTAAGTGGCTCGGAGCTTGTTCATGACCTCACGGCTCACCTTCTTCGGCACTTCAGGAGTGATCGTCACCTGTAAACAAGCAAACAAGCAAGCAGCCAACATTGAGATGGAGAGAGTACCTTCCTAAACCTTTGTGGGACAAGAAGCCGTTGCAAGGAAAAGTCACAGACAGACAGAGTTCACAATTTCGACATGCAATTATGCAATAGAGAACCGCATCTCGTTTGAGAACAGATTATCGATCGACTGCAAAAGCTCCCGCAATCACATTACATTGTAATGGTATACATCAGTCACGTTGGTTAGTTTGACGGCGAAGTGATTGCACAAGAGCTGCGAGGGACGTCCCGCTCGGCCATAACCTGCTCTGGCCGCCTGCAGCACTACTTTCTTCTTCTCTGCAGGTGGTCCCGAACTCCCTTTCCCCTGCGCGCTGCTGCGACGTGGACCCTCTCCTCCTCCCGCCGACGCTCCTCCTGCGCTAGAGCCTGAGCTCTGTCCACCTTCTGATCGACCAGCTGGCGCTACATAACCGGGTGCTCTTACAGGCTCTACGGAAGAACCTTCCAATGGCGGAGGCGGGGGGAGGGTCTCTGTAACTTTCGGAGAATCCAAATCCTTCACCTCCATCTAGGGCAGCGCAAAAGCCTCAGCTTGAAGTTTGCACAATGTACCTTCTCTACAGGAACAAAATTGATTCAGCAAGCTCCGAAATTCACACACCCAATTCGCGTTATCGGTTGCTATGCTCATGAACCGGGAAACAAGCAAACAAGAAATGTAGATGAAGAATCAGCTTCTCCCCCAAAAACAAAAGAAAGACTACAATGTCACGACAACTGAACACTTGTACAGAAAGAGACAGATCTTCGCAGAATTTTTTTTCAAAAGCACAAACCGCTGCCGAAAAAGGAAATCCACAAGAAGAAACTCCAAAACCCAAAGTTACAGGTATCAAAACAACGGGAACATCCACTCACATTGACCAAACAACAACACAACAACAGCAGCAATAGCCATTGAGAGAAAAAGATCACACCCACAACATCAACAACAAAGACCAAAATGCAGAACACGACACAATGAGAGATTAAAACAGAGTACTACAGCTACTTGTCTCAAGAAACAGAAAGACACAAAACAGAAGCAGAGAAAAATTCCAGGTATGAGCAAAGCACAGCGACAGAGAGGAAGGGTTTTAGTGACCAATATTTCTTTCACAACAAAAGCAAGGCACAAGAGCAAAAGAGATGCGATAAAAGCTATTGGCACATATCACCTCCCACTTTGACTCATCATGCAAAACACTTTCAAATTTTTCTTATGATGATGGCACAAAGTCCAATGCCCCGCCAGAAAAAAAAAAAACAACACCCCCATCGAAATTCTTCTCTAAATTTTCTTCTTCAAACTACTTATTTCTGGTTTGATTCTTGTGTGTCTGTCTCTCTCTCTCTCCTCTCTCTGTTTTTTTCCTCGACTTTTCTTCAATTTCTTGGCGTGTTTCTTCTTCGTTTTGCTTTTTTTGTATTCTTTCCCCGTTCCGTGGTTTTGCAACTTCGTCGTATTCGCCGGCAAAACCTAATCGAAGCGCGCTCGTAGCCGTTGGATCCATATCCACAGCCGTCAGATGTAAGAAAAGGATATTTATTATTATTATTATTATTATTATTAAGATTTTAATCCAGAAATAGGAGAAAGAGAGGAAAAGTAGGAGGAGAAGAAGTGAAAGTGGAGTATAACCTATAAACCAAAATTAAAAAATAGTAATTTTTTTCTGGCGACATTGCGCTATTTTTCGACCAAAGAAATTGGGAAATTCTTGGAAATTTTTGTTTTTCTAGTGCAAATTCGATTAATTTTGCTAATTTTTTGGGGTTAAATTTCGCCAAATTTTCGATATAAAAAATGAGGAAAAAAAAACACTGACAAGAACCAACTCCAGAAAATGATGAATATAGAAACTAGGGTTTGGTACCTACTTATCTACGTAGGTAGGTAGGTACCTACCTATCTCGCTGTATACAATCTACCTACGCTGTGTGGCATAAATAGTTAAATAGTTAGCTTTTTTTTAAAACTGAAGGCCAAATTGGGGGTAAAAGTAACTTTTTAGAGGCCAGTTTCTTAAAAAAGAAAATACCTCAACGGTCAGTAAGTAAATTTTTGGCAAGCCCAAAAATAATAGGAAAAAACTGTGGTGAATAGTGAATAGTGTGTAAATACAGTATACATATTTTTACTGAAAATTTCTACGATTTACAGAGAACCCAGCTGCCTAACCCGCCGCGTTCCTGAAATTAACGATCGTCGACGACGAAAGTGTCATACCGTCGTCTGTTTCTGTCGACGAAGACGATGACGGGAGCTTCTTTCTGTCCCTCTGTAATCAGCTGTCGTGGATGAACACTGTTCTTCGTGGACGTTTCGTCGCGATAAAGATGGTGGTGACGACGTGGGTTCTTTGGGGGGGGGGGGGGGAGGGGGGGGGGAAAAGGAAATGTAGTTTTTTTTTTTTAAAAATTTCTAAAATAAAAAAAAAAAAAAAGGGGGGAGGGGGGGGAGGGGAGGTAGTTGA